>PDWI01010125.1_pt1 | contig 10616 bp, 6 predicted proteins | sample 1430891 | NCBI WGS metagenome assembly PDWI01 (sample SAMN01162508, study PRJNA174530) | Oral metagenome, whole genome shotgun sequencing project. | biome: Marine environment; feature: Marine mammal; material: Swab sample of the gingival sulcus; isolation source: swab sample of gingival sulcus... | reverse complement strand
AAATTTTAACCCACAGCAACCTTATGGTTGTGAGGACTTAAAATTTTTGATAACGAAAAAATCGTCCATAGTTTGGGTTCTTTTACTACTTATTCAAAGGTTTCTTTAAATCCTTTCTTATCGACTCTATATCTCTCACAGGCATGTTGCAAGCATTATTGACACACAGATAGAACAATGTTTTATCGTCTTGCCATCTTCCTTTAAACAGAGGATTTTGTTCGTTGGGTTTGGTGCTGCCTGTTATGGTTACCATAGGGTAATATCTTTTTTGAATCTCTAAAATGGCAGAAAGTGCATCCTTGCCGACCACTACCAATTCTTTTTTCGCGTATTTGAATTTTATTTGCTGCCTCAACCACTCATAGGCATAAGCAGGAGAAGATATAACCGTTTGTTGTATGTTCTTATTCATTTGTTCTGCTTTTTCCCTAAACTCGGGCTTTTCGGCATAGACATATAAGCGTAATAAATTATCTGCCATTACTGCATTTGATGATGGCGTTACGTTGTCTGCAAGTTCCATTTTTCGCACGATGACATTACTTTTTTCGGGCGTATAGAAGTACATGGCAGATTTTTTGTCGGCAAATAGCGACTCTGCTTTTTGCTCCAACGACACGGCTTCGTCCAACCATTTATCGTCTAAACTCACGCGGTATAAATCTAAAAAGGCTCTTATGCTAAAGCTGTAATCATCCAAGAATCCCTCTACGGCGTTTGTTTTCTTTGCCAATCTTAACAGTGTGCCATCGGGTTTTATCTGATTTTTTATTATCGCATGTCCTGTGTTTTCTGCCAGTTTGAGATACGCTTTGTTTTGCGTCGCGAGATAGGCTTCACACAAGCCGCTAATGGTAAGTGCATTCCAAGAATTTAGCATTTTATTGTCTAAACCCGGTTTTATTCGTTTTTCTCGATGTTTGAATAGTTGCTCTTTTTGCTTGAGAATTTGAGGACTTGGTTCTTGCATATCCTCTGCTGTTAAGATGTTTTTACCCTCAAAATTTCCTCTTTTGGTCACACCGTAATATTTTATAAAATCATCGCTCTCTTCGCCCAAAACCTCTTCTATTTCACTTTTGTCCCAGATGTAAAACTTGCCCTCTTTGCCCTCGCTGTCTGCATCGTAAGAAGCGTAAAACAAACCTGAATTATCCAACATGTCTCGCTCCAACCACGCTATAGTCTCTTCAATAATACGTTTAAATACCGGCTTTTTATCAACGCGATACATTTTGGCATACAAGCTCAACAATTGCGCATTATCGTAGAGCATTTTCTCGAAATGAGGCACCAACCAATACTCATCTACCGAATATCTTGAGAAACCGCCACCTAAAATGTCATAAAGACCGCTGTAAGCCCATTTTTCAAGGGTAAATTTAATATGCTTCAATATTTCTTTATCATCATTTATTATAGCGTAATCCAATAGTGTTTCATAAATACCCGGCATTGGAAATTTGGGGCTGCCCTGAAAACCTCCATGGCGAGAATCGAAGCCTACAACCAATTTTTGTATGCTTGCATCAATATCTTCATTCGACATTAAATCGGTTTCCAACTTATAATCGATAATTTCAGTACTTGCCACGCCACGAGTCAATTCCTCTGCTGCGATTTTGAATTTTTTAGGATTATCTTTATAGCCTTGCGCCAGTTCTTCCAAAATGGCTGCCCACTGTTTAGGTCTGAAATAAGTGCCACCCCAAATCGGTTTGCCGTCGGGTAGGGCAAAACAGTTGAGGGGCCATCCTCCTCTGCCGGTAAGCATTTGAACAGCATTCATGTATATTTGGTCAATATCGGGACGCTCTTCTCGGTCTACTTTTACACAGATAAAATGACGATTCATCACTTCCGCGATGTCTTCATTTTCAAAGCTCTCGTGTTCCATAACGTGACACCAATGGCAGGCGGCATATCCGATACTAAACAGTATCAATTTGTTTTCTTTTTCGGCTTTTTCAAAAGCCTCTTGACCGTAGGGATACCAATTTACGGGATTGTGCGCGTGCTGTAAAAGGTAAGGGCTTGTCTCGTTGATAAGTTTGTTGGTATGAGCTTGTGAATAACTATTTTTTATTGTCATTATTTGTAGTATTAGTAATGTGTAAATATATTTTTTCATATTAATTTTTCATAAACAGCACTGTTAAAAGAGCTGTTTATGATTGAATTATTCAAGAGAAATAATCCCCTTGGTCACGGCGTAAATAGTAAGTCCGGGCAAACTTCTGATGCCCGTTTTTGCCATGATATTTCTTCTGTGCGTATTTACCGTGTGTACGCTCAAGATTAGAATGTCTGCTATTTCCCTGTTGGAAAAGCCTTGAGTCAGTAGCTGTAAGACGGAGATTTCACGTTCTGTCAGTGGTTCGCCCTCCGTTTTGTTCTCTTCGTAGGATTCTATGTTGCATAACCTGTTTATTTTTCCGATTATTAAATAGACATCATCTACGATTTGAAATGAATCATCAAAAATCTTCAGTATGGAATTGTCGAAAAACTGATATATTATCCCAATCCAATAGGTTTGGGGAAACTGCCTTTTAATCCTGTCAAATTCAGTCAACCTGTTCTGAATCGTGGTGGGGTTGACCATAATGATGGTTATTGTCTGATTTTCCAGCAAGACTTCAAGTTCAGACAAGCTGTCCGGATAAAAAAATGATAAATCATACTCCAATTTGGACATCAAAGCACACAACCCTTCATAAACAATTTTAGACGGCTCAAGTATAGCGATATGTTTGTTTACCTTATTCATTAATCTTCGCTTCAATTTTTTCGACGAGCGGTACTAATATTTTTTCTTCTATGATAGAATGTATGCTTAAGTCAAATTCCAAATCGAGTAAGGTATTCAAGAACTTTCTTTTTTTATTTAGGTCGCTTCTTATTTTTATGTGTTTAAGGAATAAATTTTTTAGGTCTGTCAGTTTTGTCTCTATATCCGTATGATGATTTTTGTATTCTTTTGCTGAAAATGAACTTTTAGAGCCTTCGGTATCGTTTTTTAACAGGCTGTAAAAATAGGGAAAAGCTATTGCATCTTCATAATTGAGATGCTCTAAAACCTCTTCAAAGTAATCATTGAAAAACTTTTCGATGAGTTGAAAGTCTTTGTTGCTGTAATCCTCCTTTAATTGCTCTAGATGATTTTTTAACTCAGGATATTTGTCATCTATGTAAAAAGAATGACTCTTCCTAAGATAGGATAAAATAGGCGTTATATCATCTATTTTGTCTATTTCGGATTCCGTTGGAAAGAAACCGTTGTATAAGTTAGCGATAACGATAAATGTGTTATCAGAAATATTGTTTTCAACACATAAATCCTTTACCGTTTTATTGTCGACTGAAAAATCAATGTCAAAGTGCTGTAAGCAAAGCAACAACGAATAATTGTTGTTGATTAAATCCAGCATTTTCTTGTCACCGGTGATATAAAACTTCTGTGTTTTAAACATAATAATTAACTGAGAATATTTGAATATACTATTTACTAATTCATAGGAAATTCCGTTAAAACAATTTACCTAAAAACCAAAACAAACCACTCTACAACTTGAGAGTGGTTGTTTGAAATAAGTTTTTAAATATACAGCGGTAATTTGATTAAACCGTTGTGCTATAATTTTTATTCAAAGGTTTCTAAAAGGTGTATTTTATTCTTTTATATGCTCTAGGTGATATTCCTTAAAGTGAACAAAATCTCCGTAATGTCTTGGGTACTCTTTTTTGTATTCGTACCAAATCACATCAACCATAGTTACAATTCCTATTAATTTGTTATAATCATCTACAATTGGGATGGCTTCAAATAAATTCTCAAGGAATATCTCTGCCACTGAACCTATTTTGTCATCGGGACCTAGTTTAGCCACACTCTTCGTCATAATATCCTTAATCAAAACTTTATCGTAATCCTCGTGCAACTTATTTAACTCCCATAAATCATAAAATGAAATTATGCCAATCAAGTAATTGGAATAATCCACTACCGGCAAGTGTTCAATTTTATATTTTTTAAGAATTTTTGTAGCTTCTGCTGCATTGGTATCAGGTCCTACGGTAATAGGATCCTTTGTCATAATCGATTTTACTTTTTCGTTCATCATAGCTCTACGAATTTTTATTTTGCTTAAATTTCTTATTTATCAAGAGGTTTGAATATAGAATAAAACAGTTGACTTGGAAACTGAGGCATATCCTTTGATATGGCGTATTATAGAAACCAAATACAGATGCCTTATTTTGTAGTATATTCAAACGGCAACATAACCACCTGATTGAATAATTCAAGGCTAAAGATAAAACAATTATTTGACTTAACCAAGAAAAAAGGAGAAATAGTTTATTATTTATTTATTCGTGAGAATAATTGAACCCGTAAAATTTATTCATCTTTTGTTTTCCACTCCTAACTCTCCGCTTATTACATTTTTAATCAATACCGACTGTTAGCTATTAGCCCTTGGCTTTTAGCTTGCAATGTTTTCAACAAAGATAATAATCCCCTTGAATCATTGTCTCATTATCTCATTATTCCCTTAAAACAAGCTAATACCTAATACCCAAAACCTAACACCTCATTTTGCTTCCGTCTTCCGTCTTCGGTCTTCCGACTTTCCTCATTATCAATTTTCAATTCTCCATTTTCAATTAATTTGCTTCCGTCAGACGCGTATTTGCACGTCTCTACTATTTATCAACAATTAAAATCTAGGACAACTGATAACTTGGCTTATAGGTATTTTGCCCCATTTGTAAATGACAGACAATTCAAAGGAATTATTGTAATATTCAATCTTACTTATACTTGAGGTAGAAAAATCATAGCTCAATCCTATGTTTAGACTGTTCAATTCTATGACACTTGAAATTACGATACCGCTAACTTCAAAACCGTCGATAGAATCCGTCAATCTTACCCAACCACCGATTCTAAAAGCGTTGTTATCTCTTTCGTAATATTCGTATCTCAGATGCGACCCTAGTAAAAAATGGTTGTGGCTTCCTTGTAGATTGAAGAACAAAGCCGGCAAAAGGGCAAAACCTTTATCTAAATTGAAATCGCCGCCTAATATGCCTGAAAAACGAGGAGTTAGCTTATAATTACCATTTTCCAATAGTGAAATATTGGGTCTATTGATGTGTGAGATGTTTATGCCTGCATAAAAAGAACCTTCTTTATGCGTAAAATAATAAGCCAAGCCCAAATTAATATCTAAATACGATTTACCGTTTATCAACTTTTCTCCATCGGGAATATTGGGGTCATATATTTGTTTGTTTTTATCAAATTGAATCCCAAATGAAAAAATGTTTTTCCCAAAGTATCTATTGCCATAGCCCAACTGAGTGCCTATTAAAAGGTAATGCGTTTTTCTACTATATCTTGAGCTATGCAAATTTTTGAAGTACGAAAATGATAATTGACCGTAGCTGTAACTTAAGTTTCCGGCTCCGGTATTATCGTTTAACAGCGTAAATCCTGCCGAAAAATAATCGTTTTTGAAAGCACTAAAACGCATGTCTCCAAAGACACTTACCGTGTTAAACCCCGGTTTTTGTATATTGTACCATTGAGATTTTACATTGGTTCCAACTCTGTATTTATTCTCAAATAATCCGGTGAATGCACTATTAGTAAAATGGGGAGTACTGTAAAATTGAGAAAAAATCACATCTTGCGCGCTTATGGTTGCTATGCTAAATAAAAATAATATAACGGCTATTGTGCTTTTCATCTGAGCAATGTTACGTATCCCTTAAAAGTTTGCTCGGTACCATCAATATTCTTTACCTCCAATTTCCAAGCATAGACACCTTGTTCGAGGTTTTTGCCTTTAAAAGTACCGTCCCAACCTTCGCTCTCATCATTAATATCAAAGCTAAGACGATTGTATACCTCTGTTCCCCATTTATCGTAAATGGAAAAAGCTAATATTTTTATGCCTCGCTTGCCATATACAAATAGCTTGCTGTTAGAGAGGTTTGTACTTTTAGGATTGATAGCTGTCGGCACAAACACACCTTTATCTAATTTTACAAAGATGTCCTTAGACACCTCGCCTACACATCCATTAGAATCTACGACTTCAAGATTTACCACTATATCGTGATAAATTTCTATTTCCGTTTGCTCGCAGGTATTGCAAGAAAGCCAAACACCTTCGGGAACAAACCAGTTGTAAGTAATTGGATTGGTGGCGTTTGTTATACTGGGCTCAAGAGATACTCTGTTGCCATATTCTACAACATCTTCGCCTACAATATCTAATATTATTTTATCGGCTTGTCCTACAATGACATTCTCGACGGTATCTAAGCAACCGTTAATATCTTTGATAACAACGGTGTATTCACCGCTGCTAATACCTATTAATTTGTTGCCATTGTAGAATTTTCCTCCGATTACTTTATTGGAATAGGGAGGACTTCCGCCATCGGATGTTAGTATAATTTCTCCGTCATATCCACCAAAGCAAGTTGCATCTATAGTTTCTATAGTCGTTGAAATATCTTTCTCCGGTTCAGATATTTGAACTGAATCTATCAATTGACACTCGTTAAAATCGGTGATAGTTACGGTGTAATTACCACTTTGAAGCCCGTCAACAGAACTGATATTCTCTAAAGTGTTTTCCCAAGAATAATTGTATGGCTCAGTACCTCCCGATACAATTGCAACAGCTTTGCCGTCACTGCCATTATAACATTTCACGTCATTGTAGTCGAAAGATATACGAATCGGAGAAGGCTGCGATATGCTATAAGCCTTTGTATCGACACAGCCTTTTTCATCGGTAAGTGTTACCTTATAAACCTCAGCTCTCAATCCGGTGGCAAAAGATTGATTACCGGTATTTGCATTGTCACTCCATTCAAAAGTACAATTTTCATTTCCTCCGCTCTTATCTAAGTAAATACTACCATTTGATTCATTGTAGCAAGAGACATTTTGCTTGCTTTTTAAGATTATTTCTAACGGCTCGGGATTACCGATTGTAATATCTTCTTTTGCAATACATCCTATTTTATTGACAGCTTGAACAGTATATACACCACCACCTTGTAGGTTTTCGGCAAATCTCCCTGTTTGAGGAGGAAAGGTGCTCCATTCAAATGAGAAATCGCTTATATTGGCAGGTCGCTTTCCATACCGTATATCGACTACACCTGCTTTGCCATCAGTATAACCGTTGCACGTAGCAGAATCCGATTCAATAATTAAATTGATAGAATCTAATCTTATTATATTCTCAGAATAAACTTTTTGGCATCCGTCCTTAGATGTTATCGTAACTTCATAATATCCGGGTCCAAGATTATTTAGCTCCGTAACGCCTGCATCTCCGGTGCTCCAATTGATAATATACTCATCGGTATCTGTAATGTCAAGACTTATCATTCCTTTATTTTCACCGTAACACATCGAATCTACTACGGTGTATTCAATGTCTATACCCTCTTCCGGTTCTTTTAGAACAAAGACATCTTCAGCAGTACAGCCATTTTTGTCAGTTACCGTAAGGCTATAGGTGCCTGCCGGGATATTAATTAGGTTTTGGGTATCAAATTTTCCAAGAGGGGTATCCCAATCGAAACTATATTCTTTAGTTCCTCCAAGTACCTCAATGTTTATTTTGCCCGTGCTCGTGCCCTTACACAGAATATGCACAAGAGAATCCTTGATTTGAAGTAATTCAGGTTCTGTGATGACTACAGAGTCATTTTTGGTACAGGAATTAGAATCCGTAACCCTCAGATAATATGTGCCCGGACGCAGTGATGAAATGTTTTTGGACGTTAAAGTCGTACTGTTGTAATTATTTGTCCACAAATAAGTATAACCGCCACTTCCACCGCTTACATCCAATGTTATTTCTCCGTCATTAGTGCCAAAACAGCTTATATTTTTTATATCATATTCCAATAAAATTTCATCCGGACTACCTATATTTAAGTGAAAAGGAATTTCACAAGAATCGGCATCCATGATATAAATGGTGTTGTTACCTGCGGGAAGGTTGTTAAAGTATCCGGTTTGATTTTGGATATTCCTAAACCTATAATTGTAAGGGGGGAATGTTCCTGATGCAGATAACCTAACCGTACCATCTTCCACTCCAAAGCAAGATACATCTGTTTTTGATAATATTTCAATTTGAGGAGGAGGACAGGGATATGTAGTACAGGTTGTTTCCGTTTCGATATTGGGGCATTCGCTATCTTTTATTCTGACTTTGAAAGTCACAGTTTCCACAAACCCCAATGACGATACGCCATAAAAGTTATCAGATATTTCTTTCCACACATTTTCCTTACTATTCCATACCTCGTATTTTTCTCCGACATTATTCACACTCCACGTAAATCGGATAAAATCGGTTGAGATTGAATCGCAAGACAAATTACGTACTGTTTCTTTTTGATTGACATCGGCAGATATTGTGTCGAAAACTTCGCAGCCGTATGTGTCGGTGATATGCAAAACATAATCCGATGAATTGGTAGGAGATATGTCGGGCGACAAACAGTCGGTACAACTGATGTTTGAATTTGGCGACCAATTGTAAGCGATATCGTAGTTGTTTTTAAATGCTATTTTCCAACCTTTTAATGATGAAGAGTAACCTCCCGTTTCATTGACGACCATAAGCTGCCAATTGCCATTGATGGTTTCTCCACTTAGATTACTCCATTGTCCTTCCGGTTTATATTTGCCGGTATAGTTTATATTTGAGGGGAAGTAATTGCCCCGTTCAGCATTGCCATTGTTTATATTGGTGGTAGCTAATCTGTTAAAACATGTGTTGATCATTGAGTCTGCATCACTAGTGCCATTAGGTCTGTAACCGTTGTTTGTGCTCAATTCCAAAGTGTCAAAATCCGGAGAAATCAAGTGAAATTCGATATTGTCTAACACCTGAGTGACAAATGTATCTATGCAAACTTCCTGTATTAGTTCCTCTTTCGGAATACTGGAATGAATGCCGTTAACTTTTATTTTGGAAACTGAGTTGCTCCCTACGTTGCTATTAACAGAATATGCTTTTCCATTGTTATAATACCTCTTGTTGGTTAGCTCATATCCGGAGGGAAACCTTGCATTAACATTTTTTGCTTCTCCTTTGCATACCTTTAATACTTGAGGCATTTTAACCAAAGCCGGTTGGTTTTCGATTATATTCAAATATAGCGTATCAAGATTACAAAAGTCTCTTTGGTATTCTATCGCGATCAATTCTTGTTGTTCCGTGATGTTATCCGCTAATGCTGTAATGTCAAATTGTATCGAGTTGGTGCCTGCTGTTATTATTCCCGAACTTTCACTTACTTCATAGTCGACATCTTTTGTCGCTATATTGCCCGAAGAGTTGTCGGTTATAAATCTAAAGTCAACTTTAAAATCTTCTTTTACGTTATTTTGAAAAGAAAATTTAACTACGGCTTTTGAGCATCCTTCTGATATTGTGTTGTCCAGACTTGGAGTAATAATTTCAGCTTTAACAACATCGGTGCTAAAACTCTTTGCATCGAGAAAAACAGCAGAGTCATACAGCTCATCGCCAACATCCGCTATTACCATCTTTATTTTATACTTACGACATGGGATAACTTTGGCAGAGACGTAAAAAACATCTAAATAACCGTCATAAGTCATCGTATTACTGCCGATGGGATTGGCATTGTAGTATTCCTCATTACTTGGTTCGCAATTTTTAGGTTCGAAAGCCGGGTGTATATTTTCCACACTCACAGAAATATCGGTGCCCGGTATTATGGCTATGTTCTGTCCTTCGTACATGCCACCCGAAGGCTTTGGACCTGTGATGAAAAAGCCAAAAGCATCATTAAACTCACTACAAGAGTATTCAGGATATTCTTCCGATGCAAAAACATATCTAAATATTAGAGAATCTGAGTAAGGAATAAACTCTATTTCGTACCTGCATATATCAATAAGGGTATTGTTGTTAATCGCATTGGAAAGATCGGAATCTGTGTAATCAAGACCGGAACTCCCTGACTGTGTATCTTCCTGAGTGTTGGGCAACTTAGCTTTGGAAGAATTTCCGGTGGTCATAATAATTCCTTTGTTCAATCCGATCGCTTCTGCTCCATTGTCAAAATACCCTACAGCGTAGGGAATCCCGTCATATTTAACACTAATGACTTCAACGCCTGCTCCCAAAAAAACATCACGAATCAAATTGGAGGGTGTTAAACCGGAAGTGTTGGCAGAGCGTACATTAATCTGTCCCCAAATAAACTGCCATGTCAATACAAAATAAACTATAAATAAACACTTTTTGCACATGAGGTACAAAGGTAAAAGAAACCTTTGAATAACCCAAAATATGAGATAAATTCAAGGCAAGAAAATCTCATACCATTTATTTTTTTTATACTTATTCAAAGGTTGCTTATAGCCTTCTTGTTACGAAAATAATTAATGTTCAGTTATCTTTACAATTTTTTGATTATACATTTTACCTTCCGATGTTTTATAACTAACGATTAATATACCATTTGGAATTAAATCCACTTCTTCTAAGAAATCAATTGTGTTTCCCCCTTTAACTAACTGTATTTCTTTT
>PDWI01012683.1_pt1 | contig 10617 bp, 5 predicted proteins | sample 1430891 | NCBI WGS metagenome assembly PDWI01 (sample SAMN01162508, study PRJNA174530) | Oral metagenome, whole genome shotgun sequencing project. | biome: Marine environment; feature: Marine mammal; material: Swab sample of the gingival sulcus; isolation source: swab sample of gingival sulcus... | reverse complement strand
TCCGGCGAACTGCAGGCCCCTGCAAGAAGCGCGAGACCGATCAGCAAAACCCATACTTTTTTATACATACCATACCTCGTCATTGTGATTAACATTTAGCTTTTCTTCCAAACTCTACGATCCCTTTAGGCCCATGATCAGAATTAAATCTGCCGCAGATACGCCGGATTTTAAGTCACCATAAAGGCACGCCAATGGAAGCATATTTAAAATATGTGTCCTTTGGGGTAACGCCGAGGGTGCCTTAAAAGACCAGTAGATGGGGGATGTTATTTTGATCATGGGCCTTATACACCTGTAAATAAAATAAACAAGCCCGGTGAAAATTCACCGGGCTTGTAAAACACAAGACTTGGGTCAGGTCATAGGCTGTTTTGCCCAGGGTCTGTCACTTAAGTGTGTTAGCTGTTTCTTCTAGCCATTCCGGTTAGTCCAGCCAGGCCGACACCCAGGAGTACGATGGCTGCAGGAGTGGGCACTTCGTTGATACGGACATTGTCTAGGCTGGGCCAGAATCCTGATTCATAAGGTCCATACTTACCAGTTGGCATGATGCGCAGCCTGTGAACACCTGCAACTTCAGCAGATACTGCAACCCAATCGTCCCACGTAGTAGAGCTGCTTAGATCCACTACCTCACTCCAAATCATTCCCACGTCAGCGTCCATATCGTCATAGGTAGCTCCGTAAGCCCGGACCTCAACGGTACTAATAACCATGTTATGGACGGGATCAGGAGTAAAACCATTTCTTGGTAAGCCGTTCATGTGGAAATCATTAAGATATGTCGGATTTGTAAAATTCAGCCAGCCACCATCAGTATAATCACCAATTGAGAGATGGTCGTTGTCGACGTAGTCCCAATACAAGGCTCCACCAACCGATATGTTGCCACTCGGCTCCGTATCAAAGGTCAACACCTCGGAACTTGCAAATCCAGTAATCCCAAACAAAAACAATCCAGTGATCAGTAAAGTTAAAACACTCTTCTTCATTGTCATTCTCCATCATTTTCTTAAATTTAATGAGGTTTATTTATAATCGGGGGCCTTTCCCCCACCTTTGGGAGACACCCTCCCTATACTGCTGCTTACCTTGGCCGCGCATCGGAGCGTGCCAGCCATTTCGGTTTATTGCAACAATAATATTCAAGACTAACAATCTTAACAGCTGTTGTCAAAATCTTTTTTTGTATGATTTGACTGCCTGATTGCAAGGCGCGTCAACGGGAGCCTATTGACATATTGGCCCAGTGGCGCAACGCGAGGAAAAATACCAAAACTTTTGCACCGATTAAAAATGCCAGCGCCTTTTCTTCCTGACCTGGTCGAGCAGACCGTCGGGTTTGGGGTCCATGGTCAAAATAAAATCAATCATCTGCTTGTCTTTTAATACGCCTCCGGCCTTACACCAACCGACACATGTATCAAATATGGGTGCATTGGCGTGCCTTGATGGCGACTTAAAATCCGGCGCATCTGTGCAGATTAAATTGTGACCATGGACCAGAGGGAAGCCTTAACAGTTTCAAGGCAATCCGGCATGTCCACACTACCGCTGCCATCAAAATCCGCGTCTGGGTCTGTGGTATTCCAGGCCTCCCTGAAAAGTGAAAAATCAGAGAACCGTACAATATTGTCGTTATCCAGATCACAGTCGCACATATTGCCGAACCCGTCATTATCCGTATCCCGCTGCCCGGTGTTGGGGGTTAATGCGCAGTTGTCAAGATAATCAGGTATGGTGTCGTTGTCCGAGTCAAGGGAGAGGTCGGACAGTGCGCCGAACAGGTTCAGGTGCTTGCCGGTAACGGTTTTGCCTTTAAGGACGTTAACAGGTACCCCGCCATCAAGGATCCGGGTTTTGATCTCTTCTGCGCTGATCCCCTCAAAGACTGAGGCAACCAGGGCTGCGGCGCCGGTCACCTGGGGTGTGGCCATGGAGGTGCCGCTCATGTATTCATACCCATAAACGTTTTCAGGGATGCCGATACCGACGTCGTCAATATACACCCCGTCTGCCGGATAGTAGCCGCCCGAATTCATGACAAATTTAAATTTAAATCCGTCCCAGAAATATTTTTTATCAATTACAAAGGAATAGGATATAAACTCTCCCTCGGAGTTGCCGGCAATCTCGTCGTCTGCCTTTTCCCAGCGCAGAGGAGAAGGGAACGCCGCATCACTGGCGGGTTCACGCCACTGGCCAATGCCGTTTTCAACATCATCAGAGAAAAAAACGGTATCGTCTGAGGCAATTTTAATGTCATCAAGGTAATACCCGTCCCTGGTTATTGAGCCATCAGTGGTCAGTACAAAGACGGCCATAAAGGTGTCAGTGCGGTACGCGTCCGGAATCACAGCTGAAAAGTCCTCCCAGCCTTCTGAACGGTCGCCAGAAATGGTGAATATGGGTTCAGACAGGGTTTTGCCGCCGTCGCCGGTGAAATATACGGTTAGTTCGTCGTAAGAGTATTCCACATCGCCGGTGAGCTTAAAGCTGAACTCGGTGTTGTCAGGAGCCGATGATAGATCCACCACCGGGGAGAGCAGCCATTGATTGGTATTGTTGCTGTATTCGCCATCCGGACTGTCCGTCCAGGAAGAGTTACCTGAGGCGGCTTTTTTCTGGGTAATGGCCCATTCTACCGGAACAATGGGATTCTCTGATATGGTTCCCTCTATTTTGGGGGCAAGGAACCAGACATCAAGAGAGGCAAGAATGAAGGTAATGTCATGCCTGGCCTTAAAGCCTAAGGCCAGGTTTGTGTCTACGTCTGAAAGGTCAATGGCGCGGCTGACCGCTTCAACGTCAGCGTTTAGTTCATAGTTGCCGTCAGGGCTGTCCGACAACGCGTGGGTGCCGCTTGACGCGCATTCCTCGGTGACGGCCCAGGGTTCTTCCAGGGTAAAATTGCCGGCACCGGATTCAAAATCGTCGTAAAACAGTGCTGTTTCGGGATCCACCTCGTAGGCCATCGAATGTACAATCGTGCTCAGAATTTCATCACCCGGGGCGCCCAGGTCAACGGTTTTTGCTCCATAATTGGAAAAATAGGCCATTTCGCCATTCTCGCTGGTCGCGGCCACGGCAATGATATTATCCAGGGGGTAGGAACTTGGATAGTGGGTGTCTGTAGGGTATCCTGAATCATTATTGTTGGTGTCATTTCCTGCGGCGGCAATAAAGAGGATACCGGCTTCACCAAGGGCGGCAATCCCTTCCCGCTCATTCTCATCCGGCTCTCCTGTAAACCCATATGAGGCATTCACCGCTACAATATTGCAGTTCTTATATTTTTTCATGTAAAGCAGGTAATCATAAGCCTCAAGTTCCTCGGTGGTTGACATGTTGTCATTGTTTTCATCAAACCCTTTGATCCCCATGATTTTGACTTGCCAATTGACCCCTGCAACCCCCAGATCGTTGTCGCCCACAGCCCCGATAATGCCCGCGCAATGGGTGCCGTGTCCGTAGTAGTCCATGGGGTCGGAATCGTTATTGCCTGAATCAATGCCGTAAACGTCGTCCACATATCCGTTGCCGTCGTCGTCCACACCGGCTTGCCCATTGAGCTCATCGGTATTGATCCACATATTGGGTGCAAGATCAGGATGGAGGTAATCCACGCCTGTGTCAATCACAGCCACGATGACATCCCTGGACCCTGTGGAGATATCCCAGGCAGAGTCGGAAGCCATGTCAAATCCTTTGGTGGTCAGGTTGGAGTGACACCACTGCCTGGAAAATTCCGGGTCATTGGGAAGGGTGTTGTCCAGGTAGCGGTAAGTCACCGGAGTAAATTTCACCCCGGGGGTGCGCTGACTTATTTTTCGTAACTGTTTTGCTTTGTTCTGCTCCGCGTCTTTGAGCGTCAGCACATAGTAATCGCGGCCCGTGTACTCGGAAAGCGTGGTAAAGCGTTTGGGGCCAAGATCCTCCTGGATTTTGGAAACGGCGTTCAGCGAATTTTTTGCCTTAGCATGATCAAAGCTCAGGATATACTCTTTGGGGGGCACTTTTTTGGTAGTCTTATCCGCAAACGCCTGACCCGGTATGAGAAGCAGGGGGATCATCACCATCAGGGCAAGTCCTGAAATGAGATATTTTTTCATTTTGTCTCCTTTAATTTATCTGTACATTTGTTTTTAAACCCCATGGCAAAACAAAATCACCCAACGGTTTGTTTTTTAAATCACCCTCGACACTACGCCAATGGACACATCTATCAAATATGCGTTCCCTGGTCTGTTTTGATGGTCACTTAAAATCCAGCACATCTGGGGCACAGTTCATTCCGACCATAGGTCTAATTTGGTTTCCGATGATGGTTTGGGTCTGGAATTTATCCTCCGAACCCAAAGGTCACTGGCTATTCAAATGGGGCAGTGCTGTTCCATCGTTCCCTGAAAATCATAAAATCCTGGAGGCCGACGCTGCCGTCCCCATTAAAATCAGCCAGATCATCGGTGCTGTTCCACAAGCTGCGGAATTTAGTAAAATCGGGCAGGGTGACCATATTATCATTGTTCAGATCACAGTCGCAGGCATTGCCGTGTCCGTCATCATCCGAATCACGCTGGTCACTGTTGACTGTGAGCCGGCAATTATCGTCCGCGTCGGGAATGGTGTCACCGTCACTGTCCGTTATCAACTCAACAGCCAGAAAGGCTGTTTGGTTCATGGCTTGAAAAGGATATCCAAACATGCCTGGAGCTCCTTCGGTATTGATGAATCCACCGTTCACACAGAACACCCCCTTTGGGGGTACAAACAGGGCTGGCGCAGTTATTTTCGCCGTAAGCAGTGTCCGGTCGGCAAGGCTGACCCAGGTATCTGTTTCAGGGTCATACCTGAGCGCGATATCCAGAGGGGTACGCCAGAAATCATTGCCGGTGCCACCGATGGCGTAGATGTACCTGCCGTCGGTACAGGCGCCCATCCGGGCAAACGCCCTCGGCATATCGGCCATGGGCGTCACCTGACCTGTAACGGTGTCAATGATCTCACCAGATTTCAGGTAGATGTACTCATCATCCGCCCAGGATTTCAACCCGCCAAACAGATAGATCTTGGTGTCCAGGGCCACGGCCCCGTGCTCAAAGCGCTCGGTGATAAGGGATATCGTTTCCGTGACCCAGCGCTGCCCGATGGCGCGGGCAGGATCATAGGTGCGGATAAGACTGGACGCGGTATCATCCACCCCCATGCCGCCGGTGACCCAGATTTTGCCGCCCACGGTAACCGCCTTCATAAAGCAGGCCGGTTCCGGGAAATCTTCTTTTGCTTCAAAGGTCTGGGTTCCGGGGTCAAACAGGGTGGTGGCAGAGAGGTTGGCCCCGTCACCATGGGAATCATATCCGCCGATCAGATAAATCTTGCCGTCCAGAACGGCAGAGGTCAGATGGGCCGCAAAATGGGGCATCCATTTGCCGTACTGGTAGGTCCAGGAATCGGTTGCCACATCATAGGTTTCCCAGCTTCTCAGGGAATTGTCGCCCCCGGCGTACCCGCCGAAGGTGTAGATGACACCGTCCAGGTACTGAGCGGTTAAAGAGTCCCGTTTGGTTTGGGAGGCTGTTTTTTCCTCCCACAGGCTTATTTTATACTGACGCCTGGGCGATATGTTGCCGTCGGCATCCTTCACACTGAAATATCCGCCGGAATAGGGGGGCTTATTGACACTGATCTCCGTGTCACCCCAGGACAGAATCTCACCGGGCACGCCATTGTGTGGATCAACTGCGTCATGGAACCAGACGGTTCCGGGCGTGTCTTTGAACATACTGCCATTGATGAGAAAGGTTCGACCCTCAAGTGTTTCAAAGGATTTGATCATGGGCATATCTGCCAGGTCCGAATCCGTTGCCCGGTCCAGGTTGAGCCGTGCGTCCATGGATAAAAATCCTTTAAGGGAGTCAAGTTTGTCACCGCCAAGCAGAATTCTTCCCACCCGTTTATCAACGCTTTCATCCGGATACATGGATGCCGCAAGGCAGACCGCGCCAGTGACGTGGGGGGCGGCCATGGAGGTGCCCTTGTAATAGGCAAAAGCGCCTAAAGCATTGGCTGTGCCCACGCCGATATTGTCCAGGTAAATCCCGTCCGCCACCCCTGTGGGGACAATGGACATGTAAAATCGGATCCGGAATGTCTGTGTATACAGCTCCTGGGGAATATTGTAGGCATAGGACTTCCAGGTGGGATCGGATTTTGAAAACAGCGCCAGGGTCTGCCAGGTTGCGCCGTCATCCCCGGACACATCCACGTACAACTCATCTTTTCTGCCACAGGAAGCCGTGGTGGGATTTAAATCTTTGTACAGCCAGAATCCGAGCATCAAGGGCTCCTGGGCCTGGGAAAGGTCTATGGCCTTGCTGATCAGGGTGTAGTGGAGGTTGATGCCCATGGGGCCCATTTCATAATCCCCGCCGGGGCTGTCCGACCAGGCTTTGTTGTCGTCAAACGCCTGTTCATCAGTGATATCCCAAACCCCTTCGGACATCTCCATGTCCCACAGATCTTTGCCCTTTTCCATGCCGTCAAAGAACAGATCCGTGGAGATGGGGGTGTATCCGCCCCCGGGTATGGCGCTTAAAATATTCACCCCCGGTGCCGCGATATCGCACTCCGAGGCCCCGTAATTGCTGAAATAAGCCAGATTGTCATTCTGGTTGGTCGCGGAAACCGCGATTACGTTGGGCTGGTCAATACAGGAGGGGTAGTGTTTTCGGTTGCCGTCACAGTCGTTTGTACGGTTGCCTGCCGCAGCACTGAACACAATGCCCGCATCATAGGCGTCCCCAATGGCGGTCTCCATGGCATCGCTGGTCGAAAGGCTGCCCCAGGATGCATTGATGACCACAACATTGTTCTGCGCCCGGCGGTTCATCTCAATGGCGTAATAGATACATTCAATGGCATCGGAGAGGGCGCCCCTGCCATTGGCCCCAAGGAATTTCAGGGCCATGAGCCGGGCCTTGTTGCGGCTGACGCCCGTGACCCCCTCATTGTTGTCTGAAACCCCGGCAATGGTGCCGGCCACATGGGTGCCGTGGCTGTGATCATCATAGGGATCCCCGTCATCATTGGCCGTGTCAATACCGTAGATGTCATCCACATATCCGTTGTTGTCGTCGTCCACACCGGTTTCACCATTGACCTCGGCGGTGTTGGTCCACATGTTTGCAGCAAGATCGCTGTGGCTGTAATCAATGCCGGTGTCGATCACTGCGGCGATCACAACAGGATCGGTGGCATTCATCTTTTCCCAGGCTTCCGGGGCATCAATGTCCGCGTCGGCAGTGCCTGGGGTCTCATTGACTTCCTGCCCCTGGTTGTCCAGGGCCCACAGCTTGTCATAGGATGTGTCATTGGGCAGCGCATCCACAGAGATGATATAGTCCGGGGAGACTGACCGCACATCCTTGTGCGTTTTAAAGGCGTCCACCATCTTTACAGTGTCAACGGTGTCGGCCGTTATCAGCATAATGGGATGTGCGCTGTTTGCCCCCAGGGCTTTTGCGCTGTACCCCTTCTGACCCGCAAGGGCAGCCATGGCTGTGTTGACGGATCTTTCAGAGGCGCCCGGTTTCATGACCAGGATTACCCGGCCCTCAACCCAGGACGGTCCCTTGGTTATGTCGGCAGCAGGATGCTTCCTGAGGTCTCCGGCACCAGCCCACGAGGGCCCGGCAATTATCATTGCCAGGCCCAGTGCCAGAAGAACCGGTCCTGAACGTTTTACTTGTTTAAACACGGATCTTTCCTGAATTGCTTTTGGGCGGGTTAGCTGTTTTTACGACAGAGTCCCGCAAGGCTGGCAAGTCCTGCACCGAACAGCAGGATGGCCGACGGCACCGGTACCGGATCAAATGAAAATGTGCCGGTGACATATGCCTCGGCTTGATCATTTCCGTTTTCATCGTGTAAATTGATTTTAAACCCTGCGCCTTTGTTAATGCTCCTGAATGAGTAGTGGTTTACAGTATCAATAATTGTAAAAGACATCCCGGTGATGGTGTCGTCGATCTTGCTCAGCATCAAGTAAGGCCCGCCAAGAGACGTATCGTTGTAGAAATAATCTTCAGTTTCAACAAAGGTCCTGTTTCCAATGGTCACATTGAGCTTGTAGTCTTCATTGCTATTAATGAACACGTAGTGCGTTTCGTTGGTGTAGGCACCTCCGGGATCATAGGTGGTGCTCCATGAGATCGTGTCGTTTGCCGCAACGCCGAACATATTATTTTCAGCCGCGAATGTGATCTCTCCTTTAAAATTCTGGGTGATCAGGTCTGCATTGGCAGCGCCTGCTGCAAAAAGTACGAAAAGGGTGACCGAAATGGCGCAAATTGATTTTTTCATTTTAACTCCTTGATAAATTCTTCTTTTTTGTTTTTTCCGGGCCTTTCCCTGTGAAATGCCCTGTTGTTATTCATTACTAAGCCTATCCCTGAAAAACGGCTTACATCCAGGGGTAGGATGAATTCCATAAGCTGCGGAAAATCGTATAATCAGGAACGGAGACAACACCGTCTGAATTGAAATCACTCTCCGGGGATGTTGTTGAATTCCATTGCGATCTGAAGGTCGTGAAATCCGGCAGATTCACAACACCGTCATTGTTAAGATCACAGTCAACAATATTGCCGATGCCGTCATTGTCTGAATCTGTCTGATCCGGATTATAGGTTTCAGGGGCATTGTCCTGGTGGTCAAGGATCCCGTCCTGATCCTGATCATTTTCAGGTATGCAGCGGTAGTCTGCATAGAAGGCGGGATCTGATGCTTCGGTGTTCCAGTCCCGGGTTTCAAATCCCTCAATGGCAATTTCATGAGGATTGGCCGTGCCTTGAACAAATTCAGCATCCGTTACAGTTGATCCAGGATCGTTGCCCGGACAGCCTTCACCGACGTTAAGCTCTGAATCCATCTTGATGATCCAGGCATCTTTGCCGCCGTCGCCAAATGATGAGGACATGCCCACGGCCACAACCCCAAAATCAGATGTTGCCGCAATACCGTACAGGGTGTCATCACTGGTTCCTGTGTACTCTTTCTCCGTGATCAGGGTGCCGGTTGAATCGAATTTGGCCACCCAGCCGTTTTTCTTGTAATTGATGCCCGCAATCACAAGATTGCCCGCATAATCTTCACACATGGACCCAAATGAAAGATCATTGCCGGAACCGTCATTATGGTGAAAGGATTTGCTCCATAACAGCGTGCCGGATGCATCTGTTTTGAAAATATAGCCTACTCGTCTTTGTTTCTCCCAGTCTGGATCACTGAAATTATAGCTTTTTCCGAACATGGCAAAGCCGCCGTCGCTGGTCTGGACAGCCTGTAAGGCAAAATCGTTTTCCGGGTTGGTATGGGAGGCATCCGCGTACCCCGCGTAGTTTTTGGCCCACAACATAGTGCCTGCCGTATCAAGCCGGATAAAAACAATATCATTGGCATCCATGCTGGATCCCATGGGTGTGTTGTACTCATAGATCAGATAGCCGTCGTGGTTTCCAGACGGGTTCTTTACAGCGGTGATGCGGCACCACATGTCAAACAGATCGGATCCGTAGCGCTTGGCCCAGGCCAATTCACCGTCGGCGGATAGTTGAAATACAGTCCACTCGTTACTGTCTTCGCTGCTTTTAAACTGGGCTGAAACGGCGCAGCCGCCGGTGTTGTCCGCGGCAATATAAACGCCCCTTGTTTGGGTGGTGTCGTCGGTGACGATTTTTTCCCACACAATACGCCCCCAGGGGGCAATCTTGGCGACCCAGATACTTTTGATGATAAAGTCTGGAACTTCTTTAACATAACCTGTGACAAAGATATTCCCGTCCTGGTCCACATCAAGGTCATTGGCATTGGATGCCCAGACCCCATCGAACTCTTTGGTCCACTCAAGGTATCCGTATTTATTCAGTTTGGTGACATGGACAAAGTCCCCCTTCTGGCCGGTCATGACATACCCGTCATCGGGCGTTGCCTTCACATTGTGAAACTTGTCGGTTTCAGTGGTGGCAAGATTGGCCATGAAATTCACCAGCCCCGCCCCTGGGGCCACGAGTGCCTGGACCGATGAAGCGGCTAGGAGCATCAGCACTGCCGCCAGGGCAATTGCTGCTCTTTTCTTTAGCTCTAACATAATTGATACTGCCTTCCTTATTCTTAAGAATTTTTATTTATTTGGGGGCTCACCATTTACCCCGCACGTTGAATTAAAGACCTGTTGATTTGAATTGTCAAACATTTTTTTTACCGACATTTTATGCTTTCCATGGATTATGAAAATAATTATTGTTTCAACAAGCGATCCAAACAAATCTTCTGATAGGTATAAATATATTTCTGAAGATCATTTGGGGCAATCTGATGTCTGTATTTGTTTCACGCAACCTAATGAATCATTATCAAATATTAAGATAACTACTAACCCCTATCAGAGTAAATTTGGCCAGAAAAGGCCATTTAGACAGAGCGACCAGGGGATTGTACCCTTTATTCGCCATGGTCTGCAGGTAGCTGGAGATACGGCAATAGGCTTCGGCGTACTTTATTGTCCTGAAGCAGCCTGATACTTTCTGTTTGACCTTGCTCATTCTCAGGTCACGT
>PDWI01010124.1_pt1 | contig 10617 bp, 10 predicted proteins | sample 1430891 | NCBI WGS metagenome assembly PDWI01 (sample SAMN01162508, study PRJNA174530) | Oral metagenome, whole genome shotgun sequencing project. | biome: Marine environment; feature: Marine mammal; material: Swab sample of the gingival sulcus; isolation source: swab sample of gingival sulcus... | reverse complement strand
TATTTGATTTATTCCTTCTAGTGCTGAAGTAATCTCTTCTATTTTTGTTCCAAGAGCTTGGACTATTTCTGATATTCTATTAGTTGAATTATTTGCCAATTCGTTTTTCTCTCTTAATAAGTTCAAGTCTTTTCTACCTTCATCTTGTAATTTTAGTATTTTTTGTGATTCTTCTTTTGTAAACTTTATTTGGTCTCTCATATCTTCTATTTCATTTGAAAGTATATTTAGATTTTCTAACTCTCTGTTGATTTCATCAGATTGTTCTGACATTTTTCCAGATACTGAATCCATTGCGTAAGATATTTTTTCGATATTTTCCTTGTTTTCAGAAAGATGTTCAGATACTTCATGACTTCTTCCGTACACAAGGTCTGTTACCTCAGTAACGTCTTTCATTGTATCGTGTATTTTACTTATAAATAAATTAAATTGTTTTCCTAGGTTTCCAATTTCGCTTTTTGATTTTATTTCTATACGTTTTGTTAAGTCTCCGTCTCCTTCTGCTACATCGTTAAATCTTTTAGATAGTGAATTAATAGGAGATAAAACAAATTTGGAAATAAATACTATGTATAAAACAGTAATTAAAACTATAGCTATAAACGAGATAATGAATACATTTAGTAATTTCGACATAAATTCTTTGTTTAGTTGTGATACACCATCAATCGATAAATTAGTTTGTACAAAATAAGGTTTAGAGTCAAGTTCCATACATACTATATATGCTGTATCTCCAAATTTTTCTATAGGAATGTAAACATGTGAGATTGTGTTTGTTATTTCTAATATTCTTTTTTTATCTGATTTTGCTTGGTTAAAACCATCGATTAAATCAGCAAATTCGTCCACTTTTTTACCTGCTTTTACATCTGATTTAATTTCTTTTGATGCGTTTGTATTTGATGTTAAGACCAATCCGCTTGCATCAATTATGTGAATATAGTTGATATTTGGATTAGATTCAATAAATTTTGCTACTAAAGTTTCAAATTCTTTTGCATTTAATGCACTTTGCGCAATTCCTTTTTTATTAGCTCTAGGAATAGCTGTAAATTTAAATATTTCTCCAGTTTCAACTTTTACTTTTAAAGAGGAATGTAATACTTTTGCATCCCCTGTCATCAACATTCTATATCCATCCCAGATATCAAATAAATTTACCCCTATCGCTTCTTTTTCAGTGGATATAGTGAAGTCCCCTTTAGGATTTGTAAAATAAAAGTCAGTCATTCCCGTTTGTTCTTTTAGTCGTTCCATATCTTTCAAACTTACTTTATTATCTTTTACAGCATCTAATTCTGCTATTATTATTGCTGCATTTAGCATTTTTTCATCCATTTTATTCTCTATAGAAATGGCGTAATTTTTAAAATTTTCAGATAATGTGTTGATTGCGTCCTCTACGTCGGTAAAAGATTCATTTTTTAATTTTTCCTGTAATCCTTCTTTTGTTGAATGTACATAGTCTTCTGTTTTGAAATAATAAAATATCATTGTTATTGCAAATGCAATTATTATAACAATAGAAAAAAACGTTAGTTTTCTTTTAATCATAAGTAGTCCCCTTTTTATGTGTGTTGCAATTTTTACATAAAATTATATCGTCAAAATGTGCAATATTTTAATATCAGTGTGATTACATTTTTTTCATAATATTAAATTTATATGTAGTATTAGCTAAAATTATTTTTAGTGTAGAGTAAATGTCGGAAAAAAGTGCAAACCATATAAAATTACTAAGATATAAAATGCTCAAAACCTTAATATTATAACAATAATTTCTCTTGACAGAACGAAGATGTTCGTTATAAAATTAAACATCGTTAGGTATTATAAAAACGAACGTTTTAATTAAAAAAGGATATTGATTATGAAAAAAACAGGTGCAGTAATTGTAGCAGCGGGATTATCTTCTAGAATGAAGGCGTTTAAACCTGCTCTGCCTTTTGGAGATTCTACAGTTGCTAATCACGTGATAAATAAATTAAAAAAAATTGGCATTGACCCAATTTGTATTGTAGTAGGTCATAAATCTAAGGAACTAAAAGACGGTATCTACTATCGGGATATTCGCTATGTCAAAAATAAAGACTACAGTTCTACTCAGATGTTTGATTCAGTTCTTTTAGGGATTGATGATATTTATTCAATGTGTGAAAGAATTTTGATTATGCCCATTGATTTACCTGCTATTTTAGATTCAACTTTGGAAAAGATTTTGAGTGTTGATGCAGGGATGGTAAGGACAAGTTTTAAAGGGCAGGCAGGACACCCAATTATTATTAGCGCTGACTTTGCCAAAACTCTTAAAAATTATAGAGGTGAAGGCGGTTTGCGTGCGGCAATGGAAAACAGCGATATTCCAATAAGTAATATAGAAGTTGATGATGAAGCTGTACAGTTTGATATAGACACTCCAGAAGAATATAACAAACTTATTGAGTGGAATTACGAAAGGGGAGAAGGTTATCCTCTTAGTCCTGAACTTGAAGTTAAATTGAAGGCAAAAGAGATTTTCTTTGATAAAACTGCATTTGAACTTTTAAATAATATAAAAGAGCACCAAAGTTTGCAAAAGGCTTGTACAGCAACTAATATATCTTATTCTAAGGGTAGCAAAATGATTAAGGAAATAGAGTGGGAGCTTGGTTTTGCTGTAGTTGAAAAGTGGACTGGTGGTAAATCGGGTGGCGGCACTTCTATTACAATAGAAGGTGAAAAGCTGATTGAAAACTATCAAAACTTTGTCACTGATGTGGAAGAAAGCGCCAAAGAGGCATATAAAAAGTATTTTGCAAAAGGAATAAGGACGGCAGAAAACAAGTGAGAAATTTATATTTGATTAGACATGCTTCGCCTGATTTTAAAGATGGCATAAAACTCTGTATAGGTAGGACAGATATTGATATTGGTGAAGCTGGTGTAGCTGAAGCGGAAAATCTACGTGACTTTTTTAAGGAAAAGAAGATTGAACATATCTATGCTAGCCCACTTACTAGGTGTAGACATACAGCCGAAATTATAGCGGATGGCATCTTAGATGTTAATATTCACGAGGGTTTGGCTGAAATTTACATGGGTCATTGGGAAGGTGTACCCTTAAAAAATATCAAAAAAGAACTAGGAGATGAGCCTTTTGATGGAGAAAAACGAATAGATGCTTTAGCTAGAATGGAAAAAGCACTTAGAGAAATAATGATAAATACCACAGGTGATGTTATATGTGTTGCCCATGCAGGTGTAAACTGTGCCTTTATAGCTAAGGTTTTGGGTAAGGATATTAAAACCTCAAGGGCATTACATCAACCCTGTGGCTCTTATAATCACTTTGAATTTGATGGGAATGAATTTAAGCAGGTAGCAATGGGCTGCTTGCCATAAAATTAGTAGATGAGGTATTTTAAGAAATGAAAAGACTATTTGAAATTTTGGTTAATGAATTAAAATCAGGTAATGACATTACTATGGTAAGTGTTACAGCATCTTCAGGCTCTACGCCTAGAGGAGCTGGAGCTAGAATGATTGTGAGTAAAGAAGGCAGGTTATACGGCACGATTGGTGGAGGCCCTGTAGAATATCTTTGTCAGCAAAAAGCAGCCGAAGTGTTAGACACTAAAAAGTCCTTCAATGAATCATATATGTTAAGAAAAAATGAGGTTCAGGATTTAGGTATGATTTGTGGGGGCGATGTTGCCTGTTATTTTCAGTATATTTCCTGCCAAGATAAGGAAATTCAAAAGACCATAGAATATGCACTTGACTTATTTGAACAAGGTAAGGACATTTGGATAATTACGGATATTACTGAGGGCAAAAAGCCTGAAATGGCAATTTATGGCAAAGAAAATGGCGCTCTTGGTATGGACTTAAGTTCTGAAATTATAGAGCTTTTGCCTAGTTCTCCATTTAAAAAAGAAATTGATGGCAGAACATATTCAGCTGAACAGATTAATCAAAGTGAAAAAGTTTATATTTTTGGTGGCGGTCATGTTGCTCAATCCTTAGTACCAACTCTTGCAAGAGTTGGTTTTAGATGTGTTGTGGTTGAAGATAGGGAAGAATTTGCTAAAAGAGAACTTTTTGAAGGAATATTTGACACAAGACTAGTAGATATGAATAATCTTGATGAGCTTTGTCAGGAAATCACTGAAAATGACTATGTTTGCGTTATGACTAGAGGTCACGCCAATGATTATGAAGTTGAAAAATGCGTTTTAAGGACTCCTGCAAAATATATTGGTGCAATTGGCAGTAAGAAAAAGATTGCAGGAATAAATCAAAGACTGCGTGATGATGGTTTCACAGATGATGATATTGCTAGATTAACTACCCCAATTGGTTTGGCGATTTTGGCAGAAACTCCTGCTGAAATAGCTGTCAGTATAGCGGCGCAGATGATCTATGAAAGAGCAAATAATAAGTAAGATAAGTAGAGAGGTTGGACTAAAATATGAAGCTAATAAAAACTGTAGATGCTGAGGGCATGACTATTTGCCACGATATTACGCAGATAATTAAAGGGGTTGTTAAAGACAGTGCTTTTAGAAAGGGGCATGTTGTACAAAAAGAGGATATTCCAGTCTTATTAAGTCTTGGTAAAGACCATCTATACGTTTGGGAAGATGATGAGAATATGCTTCATGAAAATGATGCGGCAGAAATACTTTGTGAGCTGTGTCTTGGTGAAAATATGGAACGCTCACAAGTGAAAGAAGGTAAGATTAACCTCTTTGCATCGTGCGACGGACTCTTTAAAATAAATCGTAGGGCTTTAAAAACAGTAAATAGCTTTGGTCAGATGATTATTGCCAGTAAGCGTGGTGATATTGTAGTTAAAAAAGGCGATATTTTAGCAGGTACAAGGGTAATTCCCCTTGTGATTGAAAAGGAAAAGATGGCTAATGCTAAGGCTCAAATTGAGGAACTTACAAGTGAGTCAATCCTTGAAGTCAAGGAATTTAAGCCTAAAAAGTGTGGAATTATAACAACTGGTAACGAGGTTTTCCACGGTAGGATAAAAGATACATTTACCCCAGTAATTTTGGATAAAATTGCTGAGTTCGGCGGTGAATTATTTATGCATGAAATCATAGATGATGATGATAAAAAACTGACAGCAACTATCTTGAAATTCATAAAAAAAGGTGCGGATATGGTAATTTGTACTGGTGGAATGAGTGTTGACCCTGATGATAAAACTCCACTTGGTATCAAGAATACAGGGGCTAATGTTGTTTCTTATGGCGCTCCTGTACTCCCTGGGTCAATGTTTTTATTGGCATACTACGAAAATTCTGACAATCAAAAAACTGTTCCAATTATGGGTTTGCCTGGTGGCGTAATGTTTTCCAAAAATACTGTTTTTGATTTAATCTTGCCAAGAGTAATGGCAGATGACATTGTGACAAGAGACGAAATAGCTGATTTGGGCGAAGGTGGTTTACTTACAAACCATGACTGTTGTTCTAGTTCACATCATTAGTTGGACTATAAGGGGCGAATAATATGAGTGAATTTACACATTTTGATAATCAGGGTAATGCCATAATGGTGGACGTGAGCGAAAAAAATGATACAGCGAGAGAAGCTGTTGCAAGTGGAAAAATTCGATTATCCAAAGAGGCTTATCAAAAAGTAAAAAATGGTAGTATGACTAAGGGCGATGTACTTGGGATTGCTAGAGTTGCTGGCATAATGGGGGCAAAAAAGACTTCTGAGCTTATTCCGCTATGTCACATTCTAAATTTAAGTAAGGTTAGCATAGATTTTACTTTGGATGATGACAATAATACTATAACTGCAACTTGCACAGTTAAAACGATTGGAAAAACAGGGGTAGAAATGGAAGCACTTACGGGCATTAATATTTGTTTATTGACTATTTATGATATGTGTAAGGCAATTGATAAGGGTATGATTATTGGCGATATTAAGTTGATGAAAAAACTTGGCGGTAAGAGTGGTACTTGGCAGAGGGAAGGCTAAAGATTAATGAAGGATTCTTTTGACAGAAAAATTGATTATATGCGTGTTTCAATTACGGAAAACTGCAATTTAAGATGCGGATATTGTATGCCAAATGGTCTGCCTCCTTCATTGTGCAAAGATATTTTAAGCTATGATGAAATAGTGATGGTTTGTAGAGAGGCTGTTAAACTTGGTATTGTCAAGTTCAAAATTACAGGTGGCGAACCTCTTGTTAGAAAAAACTGTGCCTCTTTAATTAAAAAAATCTACCAGATAGATGGTGTAGAACAAGTGACTTTAACCACTAATGGCGTTTTATTAAAGGAACAAGTTCAGGATTTAATAGAAGCTGGCATTAAGTCAATAAATATCAGTTTGGACACATTAAGTAGAGAAAAATATCATAATATTACAGGTTTTGATGCTTTTGATAAAGTTTTTGACTCAATAATGAGCACTTTAGAAGCCGGTATCAAGGTCAAGATAAATGCAGTTATGCATGATAAAGAATACAGGGATGATTTTATAAACCTAGTAGGACTTGCCAAAGATTATCCAATTGATGTTAGATTTATTGAGATGATGCCGATTGGTTGCGGTGTAAAATCACGCTTAGTTTCAAATGATGTTTTATTAGAAACACTTCAAGGAATCTATAGGAACATTGAGATAGACGATGTTAAAAGAGGAAATGGCCCTGCTGTATATTATAAAATTCCTCAATTTAAAGGGGCGATTGGTTTTATTAGTGCTATGAACGGTAAGTTTTGTAAAAACTGCAATAGGATAAGGCTAACCTCACACGGAGAAATCAAGTCTTGTCTTTGTTTTGATAATGGGATGAGTTTGTTAGATGCAATAAAAAAAGGTGATACTTTAGAAATCTTAAAATTAATACAAGATAGTATTCTTGATAAGCCTGAAGAACATTGTTTTGATAAGTTTGTTAATATTACAGAAAGACGAAAAATGGTACAAATAGGTGGATAAAATAGGAGAGATAAGTTATGGCAAAGGTTATAGGTATATGTATTAGTGAAAAAAAGGGCATCCAAAAGACGCCTGTTGAAAGTGCAAAATTAATTGCTAATCACGGCATTGAAAACGATGCTCACGCAGGTAAATGGCACAGACAGGTGAGTCTCTTGAACCTAGAAAAAATCGAAAATTTTAAGGCAAAGGGCGTCGATGTTGATTTTGGAGCCTTTGGTGAAAATATCATCATTGACGAAATTGATTTTAGGGCGTTAGCAATTGGTACAAAATTCAAAATCGGTGATGCTATTCTGGAATTAACACAAATAGGTAAGGAGTGCCACTCACATTGTTCAATTTATCATGCTGTGGGCGACTGCATTATGCCAAGGGAAGGCGTTTTTACCGAAGTTATCAGTGGTGGCGATATAAAAATTGGCGACGAGGTTACTATGATAGAAGTCGAGCCAAATAGACCTTTTACTGCTGCTGTGATAACTGTTAGTGACAAAGGCTATTTAGGTAAGAGGGTTGATGAAAGTGGTGCAATTATTAAAGATTTTTTAATAAAAAGTGGCTATGATGTGAAAGAAACTATCATTGTGCCAGATGAACAAAAAATGATTGAAAAAGAACTTATAAGGCTAGCTGAGCAAAGACATATTAACTTAATTTTAACGACTGGTGGAAGTGGGTTTTCTAATAGGGATGTCACCCCAGAAGCTACCATTGCGGTCTGTGATAAAATGGCATACGGCATAGCTGAAGCTATTAGATACAATTCAATGCAGTATACGCCAAGAGCTATGTTAAGTAGGGCAGTAAGTGGAATTAGAAAACATAGTTTAATTGTCAATTTGCCAGGGAGTCCCAAAGCTGTTAAAGAATGTATTGATTTTTTAATTCCAAATTTAGAGCATGGATTAGAGATTTTAAAGGGCACAGCTTCAGAATGTGCTAGTCAGAAAGGATTGCGTATTATAAAATGATTAGTAAACTTTTAAAATCTATCAAAGTATATTTTAGCTTTGTAATTTGCGTATTAATGCTATTTGTTTTAGTAGCTTGTGCCGAGCAAAATGGTTCATCAGATAGTTCAAGTAAAGAAGAAATAAACTTATTTGTAGCAGCTAGCCTGACCTCTTCAATTGAAGAAATAGTTCGAAAATTTACAGAAGAAAATTCTAATATTAAGGTTATTGTAAATGCTGATAGTTCGGGAAAACTAAGCACTCAAATTAGTGAGGGGTTTGATTGCGACATTTTTTTTAGTGCTTCAACAAGGGAAGTTGACGAACTAATTGAGCTTGGATTGATTGATGCTGATGATACCAGCAAAATTTTAGAAAATAACTTAGCTATTATTGGATTTAAAGATAAAAAATATATCATTGATGATTTAGAGGATATTAAGTCAGTAGATAGTATAGCTCTAGCAGGTAGCAGTGTGCCAGTTGGTTTTTATGCTAGAAAATCACTGATTTCTCAAGGAATATTAAAGGGAGATTATCCAGATAAAACAGCTATCAATAAAATTACAGGTAGTGAAATTTCTGAAGTTTTGGGTGGCGTAACGATAAGTGAGCAATCAAACGCTAGCACAACAATTACCGCTGTTGCAGAAAAATCTACAGATATAGGCTTTGCTTATACTAGTGATGTCAATAGAAACGAAAACACTAAAGTAATTTTGAAAATAAGTAAAGATTTGACAGGCGAAATTGTTTATCCACTTGCCAAAATAAAGGCTAGTGAAAACTCTACGGATGAGCATATTGCAAGCGTTCAAAAACTTTATGACTACTTGCAATCAAATATGGCAAAAGAAGTTTATGAAAAGTATGGATTTTCGCCTCTGTCATCTCGAGCGGAACATTAGTATAGTCGAGAGAACTCGCTAAGATATAAAAACGAAAGGTACCAAGTGGAAAGTTTAATTAAAATTTTAGGAAACTTGGATTGGAGTCCATTATATATTTCTTTAAAAACAGCCTTTGTTGCTACCATAATTTCTTTTATTATAGGGATACATTTAGCAAAAAAAGTTATGTTTTCTGGGCGTAAAAAGAAGGCTTTTATTGATGGTATATTAACATTACCAATCGTATTACCTCCAACTGTGGCAGGTTTTATTTTGCTTATAATTTTTAGTAAAAGAAGAGCGTTCGGCGGATTTTTATTTGAAACTTTTGGTATTTCAGTAGTTCAAACTTGGTTAGGATGTATACTTGCAGCAACAGTTATTAGCTTACCTTTGATGTATCAAAATGCAAGAGCAGCTTTTGAGGCTATTGATAAAAACATTATATATTCTGCGAGAACTTTGGGGCTAAGTGAGAAAAAAATATTTTATAAAGTCTTATTACCTGCTTCAAGACCATCGCTACTGGCTGGTTCTATATTGTGTTTTGCTAGAGCGATGGGAGAATACGGTGCAACTTCAATGATAGCAGGCAATATTGCAGGCAGAACAAGTACGATTTCACAAAGCATTGCCATGGTAATTAATGATGGCAATTACTTAAAGGCAGGTATATGGGTTGTCATAGTACTCTTTATTTCATTTATAGTAATATTTTCTATGAATATTTTTACAAACAAGGTGTAGTATATGGCGTTAAAAGTAGATATAAGTTCAAAAATTGATAAGTTCAAACTTGAACTTGCCTTTCAGACTAAGGCAAATAGAATTGGTATTTTAGGTGAGTCGGGAGCAGGAAAAAGTATGCTCCTAAAATATATTGCTGGAATTTATCAGCCGGAAGTGGGTAAGATTGAACTAGATGATACTTTACTTTTAGATACAGATAATAAAGTTAACGTCATTCCACAAAAAAGAAATATAGCTTATATGTTTCAAAATTACGCACTTTTTTCAACAATGTCAGTAAGAGAAAACATTGAAATTGTAGTAAAAGGTGATAAAACTTCTAAAAAAGCAAAGGCTGATTTTTTATTGCAAAAATTCCATCTTGAAAAATTGGCTAGTAAGAAACCTGCCGAACTTTCTGGAGGAGAGCAACAAAGGGTAGCCTTAGCAAGAGTTTTAGCTTATGAACCAAAGTTGATACTTCTAGATGAACCGTTTTCAGCTCTCGACCAAAACCTCAAAGAAAACTTACAAATAGAGCTAGAAAATATGATTAAAGATTATGATGGTACGGTTATCATGGTTTCCCATAGTAGAGATGAACTCTATAAATTTAGTGATGAAATTATTATTATCAGTGATGGTAAGCTCTTGGAAATGGGGGGTAAAAAAGAACTGTTTACTATGCCTAAAACAGTAAAAGGTGCAAGACTTTTAGGTGTAAATAACATCTTAGCTGTAAATGTCATTTCAGATAAATTCTTGGCTTTGCGTAATGCCTTAGCCAAAGGCTTTAACTTAGGATTATATGGGAGATTAAACTTTTCATTTCTCATATCTACCTGTTATATAATAGACTACCCCGTCATCTTCGGTCGCTTTGCTCCCTTGATGCCACCCCTTCGAACCGAAGGGGAGAGGCTTCGTTTATTGATTTTGAATAACAAAAGACTTAAAAAGGCATCTATGCAAAGCCCTAACAAAGAGGGGAATTCCCTTTTTACGTTCCCTCTTAGTTGTTGACAATCCGCTCAATAGCCCCCGTTCGGCGATCAAAGAAAACTGCCGTTACGGCTTCA
>PDWI01010123.1_pt1 | contig 10618 bp, 13 predicted proteins | sample 1430891 | NCBI WGS metagenome assembly PDWI01 (sample SAMN01162508, study PRJNA174530) | Oral metagenome, whole genome shotgun sequencing project. | biome: Marine environment; feature: Marine mammal; material: Swab sample of the gingival sulcus; isolation source: swab sample of gingival sulcus... | reverse complement strand
GATATTGTGGACATTGCAGGATTGGTAAAAGGAGCAAGTAAAGGCGAGGGATTAGGAAATCAATTTTTGGCAAATATCCGAGAAACAGATGCGATTATTCACGTATTACGTTGTTTTGACAATGATAATATTGTACACGTAGATGGTTCTATCGACCCTGTGAGAGATAAGGAAACGATTGACATTGAACTACAATTAAAAGACCTTGATACCTTAGAAAGACGCTTGGAACGAGTAAAGAAAACGGCTCGTACGGGAAATAAAGAGGCTCAAAAGGAGCAAACGGTATTAGAAAGAGTAAAAGAGGGATTAGAGGCATCTAAATCCGTGAGAGCACTTGACTTTACGGAAGATGAATTTACAGAATATATCAAACCGTTGCAGTTTATCACGGCAAAACCTGTTTTATATGTTTGTAATGTGGATGAAAGTGCTGCTACCAAAGGGAATCATCACGTAGATGCTGTGAAAAAAGCCGTTGCCAACGAAGATGCCGAAGTGATTATTTTGGCTGTTGGAACAGAGGCAGATATCAACGAGTTAGAAACTTTTGAAGAACGCCAAATGTTTTTAGACGATTTAGGATTGACTGAGCCAGGTGTTTCTGTATTAATTCGAGCGGCTTATAAATTGTTAAATTTACAAACCTATTTTACCGCAGGAGTAAAGGAAGTTCGTGCGTGGACAATCCATATTGGCGATACTGCTCCACAAGCGGCTGGGGTTATTCACTCCGATTTTGAAAAAGGATTTATCCGTGCCGAAGTGATTAGCTATGAAGATTTTGTTCAATACGGAAGTGAAGCCAAAGTAAAAGAGGCTGGAAAAATGCGTGTAGAGGGTAAAGAGTACATTGTTAAAGATGGTGATGTGATGCATTTCCGATTTAATGTGTAGGAAAGAGAGGAAAGTCCGAAAGACCAAAGACTAAAAGACTAAAATACTGAAAGTCTTAAAGATAAAAGAGAACCTTGTTTAAATTTTTTAAATGAGGTTTTTCTTTTTTGTATAACTTTGGAAAAAGTTTTGTTTAAAATTATATATATATTTATTGCTCAAATACAATTGTTAATTTAGACTTAATATATTATGAAAAGATTTTTACTTATTTCATCGTTATTTTTGTTTTTCGTATCGTGTAATCACGAAAAAAACAAACCATTAAATAAAGAAGTTGTTATATGTGGAAAGTTGAATGATAACAAGGATAGAGAAGAATTATACCTTATTTATTCCCAACCCGGTACAAAAAGTTTTGACATTCCTTTAAAATTAGATTCATTAGGCAATTTTAAAACGACATTAAAAAGCTTTATTCCATTAGATGCTATGATTTTAGATAGAAAAAATTATGCGAGTTTTCATTTTATTTATCACCCAGGAGATAGTATTTACATAGAATTTACACCAAATAAAAATCGTATAGAAGAAATAAAAACCGTTCATTTTAAAGCCGACAGAAATAAAACTAATAACTTATTAGTTGATTTTCAAATAGCAAGAGAAGAAAACAATTTAGGGAATGATGTAGAGTATGGTATTTATAAGTCATTAGAAAAATCCAAAAAAAAATTAACGACTTTTATCAAAAAAACAGACTCTATCAAAACCTTACAACTAAATCTATTGAATGAGTTTAAAAATAACCATTCTTTAAATTCAGAAGAAAAAATATGGTTAAAACATTTTGCTTTGGAAACTTATCATCGTACTCGTGATATGTATAAAGACTATGGTATTAAGAATATTCCTGCTGATTATTTTGATTACAATAAAGATATTGAAAATATTACTTTCCCTGATGATATCATATCTCAACAATTGAGAACTCGTATTATGCGTAGTTATACATACTATATGAGTAAAAAAGAAAATTCTTTTTGGAAAAAATACGCAGATATAAAGGACGACATTATGGATTATAAAGTAAATTCTGATTCATTAGTAATTGATTATTTCAAAAAAAATATTAGTAATGGTGATTTACAACAATTACTTATTGCTCAGTTTTATACAGGTCAATTTATAAACAAATTTATTCGAGGTTATGAAGATAATCAAGAATTGGTAAAAAACACCATAACATTAGAAGCTATCAAAAGTAATCTTGACGATTATTATAAAGAGGTAGAATCTTTTGTAAATAAACCTAATGTATATACCAATGAGGTGCTTACTAGTATGAAAAACACCTCAATAGAGAAAATATTTACTAAAATTCTCTCAAAAAACAAAGGAAAAGTAATCTATATAGATGTATGGGCAACTTATTGTAAACCTTGTATTGACGCAATGCCATATTCTAAAAAACTTATGGAAAAATTTAAAGGTAAAGATGTAGAATTTGTATATATCTGTATTGATTCAAAAGAAGAAATTTGGAAAAAATGGGTTTCTAAACTCAATTTAGGAGGAGGACAACATTACTTTTTGGATAGAAAACAAAGTAGATTTTTTCGAAAATCTTTAGATATACAGGGAATACCACAATCTTTTATTATTGATAAACAAGGTAATATCGTAGAAAAAGGTAAGGATATTAATCCTGCACACAAAATTACAGAAACGAAAATAAATGCTTTGTTGAATAAATAAGAGAGTATTTTCCGTTAAAAATTAGACAAATCAAGATTATGAAAAAACTAAAAATTATAATTATGGTATCATTATTTGGATTATTTGGTTGTAAATCAACGAGTAATACTAACAAACCAGTAACTTCTATTTACGATATTCCTTTAAAAGACATTAACGGAGATACTTTAGAACTTAAACAATTCAAAGGAAAGAAGATATTATTTGTAAATGTTGCCTCTAAATGCGGTTTTACCAAGCAATATGACGGATTAGAGAAACTCTATGAAAAATATAAAGACAAGTTAGTAATCATCGGATTGCCTTGTAATCAATTTGGAGAACAAGAACCAGGGGGTGCAGAAGAAATCAAGTCTTTTTGTCGTTTGAATTACGGTGTTAGTTTCCCTATTGCCGAAAAAATAGAGGTTAAAGGTGATAATCAACATCCTATTTATCAATGGCTAACACGAAAAGAAAAAAATGGTGTTGAAAATTCATCTGTTAAGTGGAATTTTCAAAAATATTTAGTTGATGAAAATGGACATTATATTGATTTTTGGTATTCTTTGACTAAACCAATGAGTACAAAAATCACAAAGCATCTCAAATAAAAAATGAGTAATTCAGATTCATTTTTTGAGTGTGTCTATGAAATTGTAAAGAAGATTCCCTATGGGCGAGTAACGAGTTATGGTGCCATTGCTAAATATTTAGGAATGCCAAGGTCGTCAAGAATGGTAGGCTGGGCAATGAACGCCTCGCATAATAACAGCGATATTCCCGCTCATAGAGTGGTCAATCGAAATGGACTTTTGACTGGAAAACATCACTTTCAAGGAAGTACATTGATGCAACAACTTTTAGAGAATGAGGGAATTGTAGTAGAAGACGATAAGGTAGTTCATTTTAAAGAGCTATTTTGGGAGCCTTCTTCTGAACTAAAATCGTAAATTAAATCGATACTGCAATCTGATACCTACATTTGTAAAAGTTGTTTTTTTGGTAGTAATAGGCTGTATAAACTGTTTGTAGTAAGGTTCTATCACTATTGACTGTGTTTTTCCTACATTAAATTCTCCTCCAAAAGAAAACTGAAATGCACTCAACGGATAAAAATGATATAATTTCTTTTGGGTTGTTATCTCTTGATTAGAAGTTCTATATTCATAGACCTTTATAGGAACACTCTCAGTTGTAGGGTCGCTTTTGTCGAAAGAATTTGTAACTACTTTTTCGCCTACGTCGTATTTGCTATTTATTTTTTGATTCAATACTGATGAGGCAGAAATTCCAGCAGATACAAATAGTTTCTGTTCTTGCAAATGGAAATTATATTTCAGGGAAAGTGGAATTTCAATCATATTCACGGTGATTTCCTCTGAAGATAAATCGACTCTAGGTGTCAAATTGTTATAACTTTTTGCCGCTCTATTTGCCAAAAGAGCCTCGCTGTAAAACAATCTATCAGGATGAGTAAAATTATCTATTTTTTGATTGGAATAAAGAACGCCTGCTTGTATGTCAAATTTATTAAATAACGGTATTTCTACGGACACACCTCCAGAATATCCCAATTGATTTCGTACCTTATCAGCATTGTAACTCAACATTGATGAGGCATCAAATCCAATGGTTAAATTTCTGTATTCTTTTTCATCGTCAATTTCTTTTTTAGGTTTTACAATCTCTTGAAAATCAACTTTTTTATTTTCTTTTATAGGAGTTGATACGATTTCTTTTTTATCTTCTGATATATCTAATTTTTTTTGTCCGTCATCAGTTTTCAATGAATGTTCATCAGTTTTTACTTCTGCTATTTCCTTATTTTCAACGTCTTTTTCTACTTTTTCAACAATTGATTTTGAGAACCGATTTTTTCTTGTAATACTTTGAGAATATCGTTTTTTGGCAAGCCTTTTTTCATTTACTTGAATTGTAGGTTTTTCGATATTACTTGCCATCATTTCTTTTTCTTCCTCTTTCTCAAATAGTTGATTTTCCTCTTTTTGATTGCTTAAAGTGTCCTTTTGAGTAACATCATTTACATTGGAAGAAAATTCCATTTCATTGGACGTATAAAATAAGTTAGCCATTCCTCCAGCCAACAAAAACAAGAGTAAAACAGCAGCCCAACGCCAATAAAAAACAACCCTTTTCTTAGCGTTTTTTTTGCGTTTTAATTGCTCCCAATGCTCTGGTTGATAGGGGATTTCATTTGTTTCAATAAAATCCTCTAGCTTTTCTTTTATACTATTTTCAAACTTGTTTTTCATTTATAATTTTGTTGAATAAGTATTTGTAATTTTTTCTTTGCCCTACCTAAAAAAACTCTCGAAGAACTTTCGCTAATCGTTAATTTTTTGGCGATTTCACTATGTGAAAATCCTTGTATTTCATACAACAAAAACACCATTTTATGTTGTATCGGTAATTCTTGTAATAAAGCGGCAATTTCCTCTGCTGACAGCCGTGAAATAGCATCTTCATTAAGTGATTCTACTGGGTATGATTCTTCTAAACCAATCGTTTTCAACGATTTTACATTCTTTCGATACTTATCTATCGCTGTATTAATAATGATTTTTCTAATCCAAAATTTAATATTCGTTTGAGGTATATATTTCTGTTCTTGCAGTGTAGAAAACACCTTTATAAAACTGTCATTGATGACCATAACTGCATCATCTTCAGTCGTACAGTATAACCTACTTATCGTTAAAGCATATCCATAAAAATGCCTATACAATTTCTCTTGAAATCGTTCCACACCTTTCTCGCAGCCTTCTATAAGTTGCTCTAAATATGCCTTATCATCTTTCAATTGACTCTATATCTTGACCTGTATGATGCCTAAATGCTCGTTGAACTCGTATTTTTCTATTTTAAAACTCTTGACTTGATACAGTCCATCTCCTTTATAATTAATCTCTATTGCGATTTTTACCAGTATGTTCTTACTCAATCTAATGTTATATTTTCCATTTTTTTTACCTGCTGAATCAGGTAATCGTATTAAAAATTTATTCTCTTCAGAATTGGTAGAACACTGTATTTTTTTTCCTTTTTCATTGGTTACTTCAATGTTTTTCTTTGACAATTTTTCAGAAATAAATAAATCATTTCCCGTATTTTTATCTATAAATTGAAATACAAAATGAATAGGAGGGGGGACGTATTTTTCAAAATCATCTACAGATGTTTGATTATATTCATCACTCTCTTTAGCACAACTTACCAAGAAAAGTACGATTCCTATTAAAATAATTCGTTTCATTTGTTTTTTATCGACTATTAATATCTAACTAAATATATAATTACCCCATCAGCATAGGCATTGGAGAGTTCCAATATTCCTTTTTCGTATTTATATGTAAATTTCGTATCATCAATAACAACCATTTTTCGAGGGTTACTCTCGGTTACTGTAATCTTTTCAGCGGAAATTCTATAAGGATAAGTTCCTTTATAAAACGCTTGATTATCTTCTGAGACAATGACCGTTTTACTTTGAAAAGTAAATGTTATTTTTTGGTTCTGATAGTCTGTATTTCTTATTGCAAATGGATGTTCTACTTTCATCAATTTCCATTTACCTATTAATTCCGCTGATGAAAAACTATTACTATTCTTTTCATCAGTAGTATCTTGGGAGCAAGAAACTACAAAAAATATAATGGTAACTATATAAAGTATTCGTTTCATCTGTTTATTTTTATTGTTTTTCATTTGTCAGATGTTACCTTTGATATTAAAAATAATCATTCTATTGTGTGTTAATAATTATTTTTAACATATCGGTTTCATTTTCGATGTTTTATTTTCAAATATACGCTATAATTTTTAATCAGCATTGTTTAATAACCTGTGTAAAGATATAATACTAAGCCATACTGTATTTATCCATACGTAAAAAAGATTCAAAACGCTACATTTAGTTGTGTTATTTTTGTTAAAATAGTCAATTAAATATTGTAAATCAGATATTTGTGTGGTAAAATATTTTTCAAAAAAAACTTTTTTACTTTTAAAAACCATTGTATTTTTGTGTTATGCAAGTAGATTATATTATCGTCGGTTTTGGATTAGCTGGTTTGGCTTTTGCACGACAGTTAGAGCAACATAATAAGAGTTATGTGGTATTTGAGGATAATTCTCAAACATCTTCAGGGGTAGCAGGAGGGATGTATAATCCTGTTGTTTTAAAGCGGTTTACACCTGTTTGGGAGGCGACAAAGCAATTAGAGACAGCGATGCCTTTCTATCACAAATTAGAACGTGAATTGAATGAAAAATTTGATTATCCTCTGAAAATTAGTCGTATTTTACAGTCTGTTGAAGAGCAAAATAATTGGTTTACGGCTTGTGATAAACCTTCACTTTCTAAATATATGATTCCTAAAATTTCTTTTGAGGAAATGCAAGGTATCAAAGCGGATTTTGGGTTTGGAAACTTAAAACATACAGGGCGAATTGACATCAAAAAAATGTTAAATTCATATTGTTCTTTGCTAAGAGAAAGGGAGCAGTTATTGGAAGAAAAATTCTCTTATGAAAAATTACATATAGCTGATAATAAACTTTCTTACAAAAATATAGAAGCTAAGAAAATTGTTTTTTGCGAAGGATATGGTGTCAAACAGAATCCGTTTTTCAACCAACTTCCTCTCAATGGAACAAAAGGGGAGCTAATTACTATTCACGCTCCAAAAACAACGATTACCTCTTTGATTAAATCATCTGTTTTTGTTCTTCCATTGGGAAATCATTATTATAAAGTAGGAGCTACTTTCCATTGGACAGATAAAACCAACATACCTACTGAGGAGGCTAAAAATCAACTGGTTGAAAAATTAGAAACGTTCTTTAAAGATCCTTACAAAATTGTAGAACAATCAGCAGGAATACGTCCTACTGTAAAAGATAGGAGACCATTAGTTGGTACACATCACGAACATAAAAATATTGCGATACTTAACGGGTTAGGTACGCGCGGAGTAATGATTGCCCCAACTATTTCTCGTGAATTGTACCAACATTTGGAAAATGATGCTCCTTTACGAAAAGAGATTTCTATCTCAAGATTTGATGATAAAATCTAAGAATTAGACAAAGTTTGAATATTCTTAAATATTTTATCAAAGGTTTCCGCCCAAGTGATTAAGTCTTGTTCTGGAATGTCTTTGATAGCATCGTCGATACCTTCGCTTACAATCTCAAGTGTTTTAGATTTTAAGTCGATACTTTTTTGAGTAAGATATATCAAACGCTGTCTTCTGTCGGTTTTGCTACTTTTACGTTTTATGAACTTATTACGTTCTAAATTGTCGAGTAATCGAGTAACTCCTGGATTATCTTTTGATGTTTTTTCTGCAATATGAGTTTGTGCACATCCGTCTTGTTTCCAAAGAACGGCCAAAACACTCCATTGCTGTCTTGTCAATTTAATTCCTGCCTCTTTAAATTTTCTGTCTAATAGCTTATTAAAAGCATTAGGCGTTCTACTTGATAACACCGTTAGCAAGTAATCTCCTGATAAAATTTTATTTACTTTTTCCATAAAATGTTGTCTTTAATAAAATTGTTTTTGGCAAATATAGTGTATTTTTTTGATATATCATAAAAATAGGTGCTAAATCAGTAATTAAAAGTCTGATTTTGTTAAAAAAAGTTAAATAAAACGTTTGATTTTTATTTTTTTGAAATGAAGAGGATCTTTTTTAAGGACTGTTCTCCATTGCCATTTTTTTCGTTACTAATATAAATATCTCTATTTTTTAAACAAATACCTTCTACTTGTAATCCTTTTACATCTGATAATTCATACTTGTTGTAGTGCTCTTTTTTGGTGTTAAAATCAGTGATAATTAATAAAAAAGGTGGTTTGTGATGAACCATTTCATATTTATGATATCCTATGGCAATAATTCGATTATTGACAGCGTCGTAATCTATTCCTGTAAGTAGCCCATTAGGATCGTAAGAATTGATTTCTTTGGCAATTCCATCAGTAACATCATAACAAGTAGATTTTCTATCTCCCCAATTCTTAGAAAATATGAATAGTCTGTCTTTAACGATTGCTAAAGATTCCATATCAAAGTTATGATTATGTGTTTCTAAATTCTCAGGTAAATTTTGAAATTTAAAAGTAATAGTTGTCGCCATTACATCTATATCCTTATCTGATTGATTCAAAATATCTTTTTTTGAAATCTTATATATTTGAAACTCTTTGCGTTTTCCAGTATTATTTCCAGTATCAGCGATATATATAAAGTTTTTATCCTGTGCGATATCTTCCCAATCAATATTTTTAGCATTTGTTACGTTTACTTCTTTCGTAATTTCACCTGTTTTTTCATCAATTCCGTACAATACAGGTTTCCCTCCACTATCATTAATCGTCCAAAATAATTGGTTAAAATAAATCAATCCAGAAGTTTCATTCACCTTCTTAGAGAGTTCTGTAACGGTTACAACTTTTAATTCTGGAGGTGTTTCAGGTTTTTGTGTTGTATTTTTTTCATTACTACAATGTAAGAATAATAGTAATATTAAAGTATAAATTGGTGTTTTTTTCATGATTTATAATTTTTAAAATTTATCAATAGAATCAAAATTTTTGGATTCTAAAAAGTTTGATGGAAGCAAATGTAAGTAATTTTATGGATTTCTAGTTTGGTGTTTTAGGTATTTATCTAGAATTAAAAATTATAATGTACATTTGCCAAGGATAATTAATAAGTGATGAGAGTAGGAATTATAGGTGCAATGAAAGTTGAAGTGGACACATTGCAAGAAAAACTAACGAATAAAAATATTACAAAAGTCAATCAATTTACCTTTTATGAGGGGCAGATTGACGGAGTGGAAGTAGTTGTTTTACTTTCAGGAATAGGGAAAGTAAGTGCTAGTGTGGGAACAACCTTATTAATAGAGCGTTACCAACCTGATATCGTTATTAATACAGGAACTGCTGGAGGTTTAGGAAGTTCAAATGTATATGACATTATCATAGGCGACGAAGTTGCTTATCACGACGTAGATTTAACAGGTTTCGGTTATCAAATGGGGCAACAAGCACAGATGCCACCAACTTTTAAGGCAGATAGTTCACTTGTAAGTATTGCTAAAGAAATTAGCAAAGAGCATCATAAAGAAGTGCATTGTGGACTAATTGTAAGTGGAGATTCTTTTATTAATGATCCTGACCGATTACGCATTATTCAAAATAATTTTCCGAAAGCCTTAGCCGTAGAAATGGAGGCATCAGCCATCTCACAAGTTTGTCATTTGTTTCAAATTCCTTTTGTGGTGTTAAGAGCTATTTCTGACAAAGCAGGGGAGGGAACAACGGAATCCTATGAAACATTTGTAGAAAAAGCGGGGAAATTATCCGCATCAATGAACATTAATTTTATAAGAAAAATAACAGAAAAACAACATATATGGAAAAAATAGCAAGTTTTACAATTGACCATTTGAAATTACAAAGAGGGATTTATGTATCACGTATTGACAAGGTAGGAGATAGTGAGATTACCTCATTTGATATTCGTATGAAATTACCTTATAGAGAGCCTGTGTTGGGTACAGCGGAAATTCATACAATTGAGCATCTCGCAGCGACATATTTAAGAAATAGCACTTGGAAAGATAAAATTATTTATTGGGGACCTATGGGGTGTATGACAGGAAATTACTTGATTATTGCAGGTCGTCATACCTCGGAGGATATTGCACCTTTAATGACCGAATTATTTGAGTTTATCGCTAATTTTGAGGGAGAAATACCAGGAGCATCAGCTTTGGAATGTGGTAATTTTTATAATAATAATTTACTTTTTGCAAAATACGAGGCTAAAAAATATTTAGAAGAAGTATTGTATTGCTTAAAGCCTGAAAATTTAAACTATCCTGAATAGGTGATGGAAAAAAAAGTGCATAAAAAAAGGCAAGCTACCTACATCACACTGCTACGACCTAATACCCTTGCTGTGTTCCCACCCTGGGGGATTCAAAGGGAGCTAGTTGTGTAGGA
>PDWI01011424.1_pt1 | contig 10620 bp, 7 predicted proteins | sample 1430891 | NCBI WGS metagenome assembly PDWI01 (sample SAMN01162508, study PRJNA174530) | Oral metagenome, whole genome shotgun sequencing project. | biome: Marine environment; feature: Marine mammal; material: Swab sample of the gingival sulcus; isolation source: swab sample of gingival sulcus... | reverse complement strand
CGCAGTTCATGCTCAAGATTGTCCGCCATCTTTTCCCGAAAGTCGGTCTGCGCTTTAAGCTGCCCCAGCATCTTTGCCAGAGTGCGGGAGAGTTCACCAATCTCATCACCAGATGACATTGGCATAACAGGGCAAATCTGACCACTGCTGGTGATGGCTCCTGCGGCATCACGGCTAATTTTACGGATTCGTGCCGAAAGGTAAAAAGCAAAAAGAAAGAGAGCACCACCGCCAAAGATAAAAACAAAAATGGCCACGGTGATGGTCTCCTCAATCACCCTGTTCTGCATGGCAATAATGCTATTGGTGGTCTGTTCGATTGCCACCGCTCCAACGATGGTTGTTTCATTTTGCAGTGGTACCGTCGCCACCATCATCTCCACAAAGCCATTTTCTTTTCCAAAATCGATGGTATAGCGGCTGAAATTATCCTCTCCTTTCAGTGCCTTTTTTGCCCCATCAAGGCTAAAGGAAGAGAGCGGTGCGGGGTCGCTGATTGCACCGTCAGAAAAAGGCTTGGTAAAAAGGCGATAGAGTGGGGCAAGAAGCCTGCCTAAATATTGGCTGATGCGCATCGCCCCGCCTGCATCGCTTTTGCTCTGCGAAAAGGTATCTGTTAAACTCCCCGCCGTTGCCCTGATACGGGAGTTTGCATCAATGATTGATATGCGAAAATCAGGACGTGCCAAAGTTTTAAGAATTGACTGAATTGTTGTCGACGGGCCAATTATCCACCCAGGATTTTGAATAGTATTTATACTTTCTATATCCTCTATGTTTTCTATGTTTTTTTCACTTTTGACATTATTATCATAATAATATTTTTTACTATTTTTATATTTTTTGCTTGGATGGCAAGCGAATCTCAACGGTATAACCATCGCTATTTTCCTCCCACACGCCCTGAATATTGCGCTCTATGGTTGCTGCGCCAAAGTCATCATAGAGGTAGCCATTTACCCAACCTGGCTGGCGCGGGCTGATCTGGTACTGTCGCAACACGCCATCCTTGTCTTCGATATGCACCTGCAGATGGTCGGAGCGATCCATCCACAGGGAGTTATCTCCCCGATAAATCACCTTGTCATCGACGACCTTAAAAAAGGCGTAGATATAGTTGTCCCGCTCCCCGGTCATATGCAGGGCATGAAAGGAATTGACGTCATAATCCTCGGTACCAGCAAGGAGATGGTCTGCCGCCAGCATCTCTGCCATAGTGTCGATTTCCGGCCAGTCATCAAGTTTGGCATTCAAACGGATGGGGTGATGCAACGGCGGCATATAGACTGCGCTGGAGACATCAGGATGCAGCCGCTCCTTACTTAAGATCTCCGGCTGACTGGCAAGTACCGCAGCAACAGAACGGGCAAAAAACATCAGAGTCTGTTGCTGGTTTTCCAGCAAGTCCCGCTTGATCTGCTCGCTTAGTTGAAACCCAACAACCGGAATAACCAGCAAAATCAGCGAAACGAAAAACAGCTTTGCACGCAAAGATAGTGCAGGAAAAAAGTGCCGCATCATTCAACTCTCCAGCGATACCCCATGCCATATTCGGTGCGAATGGCGTTAAAGCTTTCGTCTATCTCGTGAAATTTGTCACGAATCCTACGGATATGGGTGGCTATGGCATTGTTGGTTATTCTGGTATTGGCCGCTTCCATCAGCTGATCGTGCGATTTTACATGGCCTGGCCTCTCAACCAGGGCAAGCAGCAACCAGAACTCGGTCAGAGTAAGATCAAGCGGAGTATGCCGCCAATGCACCACATGCTGAGCCTTAAAAACAGTGAGCTCTCCCACGGTAATAGTTTCACTCTGTGCAGGTGCCATGCTGGCCGAATCCACAATCCTGAATAAAGAGGCAACCCGCACCGGCAAGTATTCAATATTTTTACTGTTTTTGGGTAGATAATCCCATGCCCCAAGACGCAGCCCACTATCACGGAAAGAGTCGCTATCTCGTGCTGTCAAAAAGATAATGGGTATGGAAGGAGAGAGCTGCCGCAGCTGAGAACAGAGGGTAAAGCCCCCTTCAAGTTCTTCTTCCAGCATAATATCAAGTATCGCCATATCAGGAAGCTCTTTATGAAAGGCGGTAAGAGCATCCTGACGATTACTATAACTGCACACTCTGTAACCTTCCCGCTCGAGAATTTTTGTATAGTTGGCGCGTTGGGTGTCGTCATCTTCAACCAACGCTATTGTTTGCGCCATAATTTCCTCCGTTTTGCGGGGTGTTGGAATGGTATTAACTATTGTGAAAAGAGATTGAAGTTATAATAAGAACTCCAGCAAGGATGCCGGTTTCACTCAACAATCTATTGAGAGCCTTGTTTATAACTGTCTTTGCCGTACAAGCTCGATAAACTGAGCAACCTTCATCAACCAAGATCGTTGCTTTTGAGAGTATGTGTTGTGTAATTTTTCAGGGAGGACAAGCTGCAACTTCTTTGCTCTCATTTCATCTGTCTGATTTGTACTAATGGCAGCCTCCAATGTCAGCAAGTGTTTTTTCTCAATTCTGTCAGCCTCTGCCAATACCTGTCTCCATCTATCTTTGCAAGTAGATTTAACCCCCAGCATGGTCAAATTTATCGAATTAAATTGAGGATCATGATACTCCTCCTGCCCGGGAAAGATAAAATCAGGCCTTGCCTTGTTTTCAGTAATAGAGGTGCGACTATAACGGATACCACATTCCCGAAAAAGCATCTCAAGATGGTTCTCAAGAGCCAATCCTGCACGGCTCTTTCTTCTGTTTTGTACCGAAAGAGAAAAAGAAAGAAACTCCTCAACTTCATCAAACCCTTCTGCCAACCGCTCCCCGATCAGATGTTTTTCAAGAGTTCTAAACAGAATCTCTTCTCTCTCCATCCATGCCATTAACGCATCATCATGACCATCTTGTGGACTTATATCTGGCAATGTTGAACGTGCATAAGCTGAAAATATTTTGGTGGTGGGGAAAACACCTCCGAATTTTTCAAGCATCTCTTCAAGCAGGTTATCCTCTGTTAAATCAACGGAAACCCCAATACTTTCAAGAATATACCTCGACGCAAATTCTATTCTGTCCTGCTCCGTTCCCAACTCTCCCCGAACTTCAAACTTGGGATAAGACAGATCGGAAAATCCAAATAACCACTTTATTTGCCGAGCAATAGTTGTTTCATTCTCAACAATTATTACAAGCAGGCTATTGCCGGGGCGCCTAGCAATAAAAAGAATATCATCTATATTGGCAAGCTGGCTTACAAAAGTCGAAGAATAGTACAAATGATACTCTGCACTTCTGTTTGGATTGTTCCTTCTAACATCAGACCATGTTACAAAGCCTTCCTCCAATTGAGGATAACGTTCTCCATCAAACAAAAACAGAAACGTAGCCTTAAATGTTGTCTTTTCTACTGGGGTACCAAAAATTTCTTTAAGATCAGAAACACCCTGAAATTCATGTTGATTTGAATTTGCCCCCCCGACCTCTACTGCTGTCAACTGTTTTATCGCAACACCGGAAAAATATTGAGAAAGATAACCTTTTTTCAACTTCTTATCCCCATAAACAACTTATTATTTTTTTGCTCAATAATACCAATAACTCTTGGAATCATGATTCTGGCAACCTCCTGTATAACAGGAACAACAACACTATTACCAAATTGTCGGTAAGCCTGTGTATCACTGACGGGTATTTGAAAGGTATCAGGAAACCCCATTAAACGAGCACATTCTCTTGGTGTTAAACGCCGAGGGCGTTTTTTTTCGCCTTGTGAAACCAGAATTTCCGAACCATCTTTGTAGTATCTTGCTGACAAGGTTCTTGCAACACCATTCTTATCAACCAAACCAAAACCAAAGCCATTACCAGCTTTTCTATGCTTCTCAGCGTAAGCCTGTAGATAATCCCATAATTTAGGGGTGAGAGTATATTTTTTATTCACCTCTGCCCGCCCTCCTATTGTATAAGGATCTTCTGCCGGTTCACTTCCATTTTGCGGATGAAAAATCGAATTCAACCTAACCACTCCTTTTTCTGGCAATTGTAAATCATCCCATGAGAAGTCTGTCTTCTCCCTAAAACCTACAAGCAAAATTCTTTCCCTGTGTTGAGGAACAAAATGCTTGCCATCTATCACTTTATGGTGGACTTCATATCCTAATTCGTCTTGAAGGGTTTGCAAAATAACCTTAAACGTATTTCCTTTGTCGTGGGACACAAGATTTTTGACATTTTCAAGAAGAAAAGCTGCTGGCTTTTTTTCTGCAATTATTCTGGCAACATCAAAAAACAGTGTGCCCTGTGTTGTACATGCAAAACCATGCGGTCTCCCCAGAGCATTTTTTTTGGAAACACCAGCAATACTGAATGGCTGGCAAGGAAAACCTGCAAGCAAGACATCGTGATCAGGAATATCTTTCTCATCTATTTTCGTAATATCTCCTACAAAGAGATGATCGGAAGTTTGAGGAAAATTTTCCAGATACGTTTTTTGAGCAAACTTGTTCCATTCGCTAGTAAACAGACATTTCCCCCCGTGTGCCTCAAACCCCATTCTTATACCACCAATCCCCGCAAACAGATCAATAAAACGTACGCTATTTTTCCTTTCCTCCTCCCTAAACGGCGGAAAAATCCTTTGTCTGATTGCATCTGAGAGATAGGGCGGCGGCTCTGTTTCACGAACTTCCCAACGGCGAACAGTTCTAACATCTACTTCAAGAATTTCAGCAAGCTCCCTCTGGGTGTAACGAGTCCGGGCTACTTCCAATAATTTTAATGAACTAGATTGCTGCATGATTTTTACTCCTCAAACATATGGAATTATTTAAGGGCATTGTGTCCGCTTTTTTTCCCTTTTGCAATATCTTTTGTGATCAAATCGAAATTGCAATGAATATCAATTAGATAAACCTATCATGTCATAATCTGTCATAATATCTGGATAGATTATCACTTTGTTTCAAAAGAGTTGTCATCTTTTTATGGTCTGTTGTCTCCAACGAGGCGTTATCACAAACCAACGACCAAAAGACATAAAAGGAGAAAGCGATGAAAGATGACAACAGAAAAAATATAACGACAAAAGAGAGCAGTATTGACCCGGCAAAGGCGTTGATGATTCTCTATCTCTCTCTTGTGGCACTGAGTGTTCTGGCTGGTGCGCTTGATGCCAAAGCAGCAATACTAAAAAGCCTGCCAGAAGAACTCGAGCAGGGGCAGCTCTACCTGATTGGCAAAAGTGAAAGTGGAGAATACCTGCAAAGCTCCCCTTTGCAAAAAGAGGTGGTAAGGATGTCGGTGAGCGGCATCATCAACCGGGTTAAGATTGAGCAACACTTTCTCAATACCAGCGACAGATGGGTGGAGGCCGTTTATGCCTTTCCCCTGCCGGAAGAAAGTGCCGTGGATCGTTTACGCCTGCGCATAGGCGAAAGGGAGATTGTCGGCATCATTGAGGAGAAAAAAGAGGCGCAAAAAACCTATCAACAAGCAAAACAAAAAGGGCAAAAGGCGAGCCTTTTGGTGCAGCGCAGGCCAAATATCTTCACTACAAAAATTGCCAATATTGCACCGGGAGAACGCATTGTTACAATTATAGAGTATCAACAGAACGTGCATTACGATAATGGCGTTTTCTCCCTGCGCTTCCCCATGGTTATCTTTCCCAGATATATTCCGGGCACCCCTCTGTTAGAAGAAGAAAACGGGGCTATGGGCGTTGCAGACGGCCAAACCCTCTCTTTTACCGGCGAGGGCTGGGCGGCCAACACCGATAGTGTCCCCGATGCATCAACCATCACCCCTCCTGTGGATACCACCGGGGAAAACCCCATACCTGTTGAGCTATCAATTGACCTTGCTGCGGGCATTCCTCTGCAGCAAATAAACTCTCTCTATCACGGTATAAAAAAGGAACAGGTGGAAAAAGGGCATTATCAAATATCATTTACCGGTGAAGTAAAGGCAGATCGTGATTTTGTGCTGCAGTGGCGGCCACAGACAACCCTTCTCACCCAGGCAGCACTCTTTTCCGAGAAAAAAAAGGGAGAAAATTACTCCCTTTTAATGGTTATGCCCCCGCATAAAGAGGATGTTAGCAAAACACCACCACGGGAGATGATTTTTGTTCTCGATATATCCGGTTCAATGGCAGGGCCGTCGATTCATCAGGCAAAAGAGGCGGTAAAGCTGGCTCTACAGCGATTAAAACCAAAAGACAGTTTTAATATTGTTGTTTTTAATAACGAGGCACGAAAACTATTTGTAAATCCCAAAACAGGCTCAAAAGAAAATATCACCCAGGCACTGTTGATGGTTGATGCCCTGCAGGCCGATGGCGGCACCGAGATGCACCCTGCGCTTACGCTGGCATTGGGTGAAAACAAAGAGCACCATAAACTGCGGCAAATTGTTTTTCTTACCGATGGTGCTGTCGGCAATGAACAGGAGCTAACAGAGCTTATTGCCAGCAAACTTGGTGATTCTCGCCTTTTTACTGTGGGTATCGGCTCTGCCCCCAACACTTGGTTTATGCATCAGGCGGCAACACTTGGCAGGGGCAGTCATCTCTATATTGGCAATATAAACGAGGTGCAAAAAAAGATGGGAGAGCTTTTCCGCAAACTGGAGAACCCGGCTCTCTGCAATATAAAAATTACCGGAGGAGATGCCGCCAGCACCTCCTCCATGGAGATATTCCCTTCCCCCTTGCCTGATCTCTATTATGGAGAGCCTCTCTTTGTTGCCATCAAGGGAATAAAGGATCGCACCTTACAGCTTGAGGGCGATTTTGCCGGACAAAAGTGGCAGACAACCCTTTCAACAGAAAAACACCCCGCTCGTAAAGGTGTTGCAACACTATGGGCACGAAAGAAAATCCACTCGCTGCAAACAGCAGCGGCTCTTTATGGCAAGGACAGACAAAAAGTGCAACAGCTGATCACCGAGCTTGGCTTGCGCCACCATTTGGTAACCGATTATACCAGCCTTGTTGCCATTGATAAGAACAACAGCCGACCAGCAGGGGAAAACATAGAGAAAAAAGTGGTAAAATCTCCTCTACCCGCAGGTGCTCAGGCAAAGATGATTTTTGCCGGTACTGCCCGTAGTGGCACTGCAAGCCAGATGCTTCTTCTTATCGGAGCTGCCCTTTTATTTATCGCTACTCTTTTATTGCGGTGCAAAGTTCGATGAAAAGAGTATCCAGCAAAAAAACGGCACTCTCTTTTTTATTGCTCGTGGGAGGAGTAATCTTTACCCTTAGCGGTCTATGGATTCCCACCAAGGCTCTGCTGGCACAAGTACTTTTGCATCATGCATGGCAGCAAAGCCTTGTCTATCAACAGAAGGAAAATCAGGAGGGGAAAAAGAGCACCATCTTACCCTGGCCATGGGCCGATAGCTGGCCGGTGGGGCGTATTCTGGTTCAGCGACTGGGAATAGATGAGATTATTCTTGAAGGGAGCAGCGGTGAAGCCCTTGCCTTTGGCCCCGGTCATGAACTGCAATCTGCGTTGCCGGGAAGTGATCAGCACGTTATTCTTTACGGCCACCGCGACACCAGCTTCTCTTTTTTGGCGAAATTAAAAAAGGGGGATACAATAACCCTGGAAGGATTAGAAGGAAAACAAAGCTATAGCGTTGAAGCAATGGAAGTGGTCGATGCCTCCGCTCTCTTTTTACAAAAAGAGGGTAAAGGGATTGTCAGCCTTATTACCTGCTACCCCTTCTGGCAGCCTGTTCCGGGAAGTACCCTGCGTTATTTGGTAACAGCGAAAAGGAAAGATAAAAAATAGTTAATAGTATTTTTATGTCTAAATATCAAAAAATATGTTTAGACATAAGACAAAAAGGATATTTTATTGTTATCACAGCTCGTTACTCCCATAACACACTAATAGGCACCGCAAACATATCGTCGCTAAAGGGAACAATTTCCCGTCCTGCATAAAGAACCACCCCTGCGGTAAATTTCTCCCCAAAATCATTTTTTAATGCTTGAAGCCCACGGAAATGTTTTGGCGAAACCTGAGCAGCCCCTTTAATTTCTATGCAGGCTATCTCCCCGGAAGGTTTTTCTAAAACAAGATCAACCTCAAGACCTGCATGGGTTCGAAAATGATATGGGGTTGCGGCAACAGCACTCCAAGTAAGATGTTTGATAATTTCATTAACAACAAATGTTTCCATAAATTGCCCTGCCAATTCTGGAGTTTTTGTCAACCGGGTTTTATCTACACCAGCAAGATAGGCGGCAAGCCCGCAATCGCTCATATAGAGTTTGGGAGCTTTAACCAGCCGTTTCCCCAGATTCGGTGCCCATGCAGGAATAAAGTGAACAAGAAACACCTTTTCCAGAAGATGTATATAGCGGCCAAGTGTTGCATTGGGAATCTGCATGGTTCTGGAAACCTCGGATTGATTGAGCTGACTGGCGGTTCTTGCTGCCAGCAAGCGCATCAAGCGTATTATTGCCGTGGCATCCTGTATTTGGGAAATATCTTTGATATCTCGCTCAATAATTGCGGTGAGATATGCTTCAAACCATGCACCCCTTCTCTTTTCTGTTTTCCGGGCAATAGCTTCTGGATACCCCCCGGTTGTAAGCATGGTAAGCAGGGCATATTCACTATAGTTTTTCTGCTTAAAATCCTTATTAAATAGTGCTTGAGGGAAATCTCTCTTTTTCCCGCAAATTTCAGCCTGAGAAAGTGGCCATAGGGTGTGAATTTCCATCCGGCCTGCAAGCGAATCGCTTACCTGCGGAAGAGCAAGCAGATTGGCAGAACCTGTGAGCAAAAACTGCCCTGGGACTCTCCTTTTATCCACAGCTTCCTTGATAGCAAGCAGCAATTCTGGAACACGTTGCACCTCATCAATAACCAGCGGTTTTGGTTGGCCTGCAATAAAACCTGTGGGGTCTTTCTTTGCTAAAGCGAGCGTGGTTGCATTATCGAGCGTAACATATTTTGCAGGAAATTTTTTCGCAGGAAGATTTTGGGCAAGGGTGCTTTTTCCCACCTGCCGTGCTCCCCGCAAAAAAAGGACGAGAGAATCAGCCAGTGCTTCAATAAGTTCAGATATAATATTTCGTGAGTACATGGTTGATATTTTATCATCTGATGGTAAAATATCAACCATAAAAAGGGGAGAATTTGCCCGATTAAAAATGAAACTACAGCGTCAGCATAAAATCAAACCCATAAATATCACGAATAAATCACTTGACGTGGTAAAGATGAAAGAATATATGATAATAATCATATTTTTTGCAACAAACCTCAAACAAGGAGAGCAATTATGACAACAAATTATTTCAACACCCTTCCCTTACGCAAACAGATAGAGCAGCTTTCCTGCTGCCGTTTTATGGATCCATCAGAATTCGATGGTGTCGATTTTCTTAAAGGAAAGAAGATTGTCATTGTCGGTTGCGGTGCCCAGGGGCTGAATCAGGGATTGAATCTACGCGACAGTGGGCTTGATGTCAGCTATGCGCTACGGGAAGCAGCAATTACCGAAAAACGCCAATCATGGAAGAACGCCACTGATAATGCCTTTACTGTTGGCACCTATGAGGAACTTATCCCTACCGCAGATCTGGTAATTAACCTTACGCCCGACAAACAGCATAGCAAAGTGGTCAGTGCTGTTATGCCGCTGATGAAGCAAGGGGCATGTCTTTCTTACTCCCATGGCTTTAATATTGTTGAAGAGGGAATGCAGGTTCGTGATGACCTTACCGTTATCATGGTTGCCCCCAAAGGCCCCGGTACCGAAGTGCGTGAAGAGTATAAGCGGGGTTTTGGTATTCCTACCCTTATCGCTGTGCATGAGGAGAACGACCCTAAGGGCGAAGGCTGGGATATTGCCAAGGCCTATTGCTGCGGTACGGGTGGTGATCGTGCCGGAGTTTTGGAGTCATCCTTTATTGCCGAGGTAAAATCGGATCTTATGGGTGAGCAGACTATTCTTTGCGGTATGCTGCAAACCGGTTCTCTACTCTGCTTTGACAAGATGGTAGAGAAAGGCATTGATAAGGGATATGCCGCCAAATTGATTCAGCAAGGCTGGGAGACGATCACCGAATCCTTGAAATTTGGCGGCATCACCGCCATGATGGATCGGCTCTCCAACCCGGCAAAAATTCGTGCCTATATCCTCTCTGAAGAGTTGAAAAATATTATGGCACCGCTCTTTGAAAAGCATATGGACGATATTATGAGCGGGGAGTTTTCCAGGGTTATGATGGAAGACTGGGCAAATGGCGATGCCAATTTACTTAGATGGCGCAAGGAGACGGGAGAAACCGCCTTTGAAAATTGTGAGGCAAAAGGAGAAATTGCCGAGCAGGAGTATTATGATCATGGCATCTTGATGGTGGCTATGGTTAAGGCCGGAGTTGAACTGGCCTTTGATACCATGGTTGATGCAGGCATCAAGCCGGAATCAGCCTACTATGAATCGCTCCATGAAGTGCCGCTGATTGCCAATACCATCGCCCGCAAGAAACTCTATGAGATGAATGTTGTTATCTCTGATACCGCAGAATATGGCAACTATCTTTTTGCTAATGCCTGTGTGCCTCTGCTTGCCGGTTTTATGCAAAGCATTGATACC
>PDWI01010120.1_pt1 | contig 10620 bp, 8 predicted proteins | sample 1430891 | NCBI WGS metagenome assembly PDWI01 (sample SAMN01162508, study PRJNA174530) | Oral metagenome, whole genome shotgun sequencing project. | biome: Marine environment; feature: Marine mammal; material: Swab sample of the gingival sulcus; isolation source: swab sample of gingival sulcus... | reverse complement strand
AGCAATAAAAGAGTTAGTTTTACTTAATACTATTCCTCTTCCAAAAGAAAAAGTTATTGATAAAATGCAAGTTTTATCTGTAGCACCTTTATTTGCAGAAGCTATGACAAGAATCTTCAAAAATGAATCTATAAGTAAACTTTTCGACAAATAAAAAGTAAATGAGGAATGACAGAAATGTATGTATTCGTAGGGTTGGGTAATCCAGGCAAAAAGTATGAAAATACAAGACATAATATCGGTTTTAATGCGATAGATTATATAGCTAAAAAAAATAATATAAAAGTAAATAAAATAAAGCATAAGGCTTTAATTGGCGAGGGAAATATTGCTGGTGAAAAAGTGATATTGGTTAAACCTCAAACTTTTATGAATTTAAGTGGAGAAGCTGTAAGGGAAATAGTAAGCTATTATAAAGTCCCTTTAGAAAATGTAGTTGTTATATATGATGATATAGATTTGGAACCAGGAAGTCTTAGAATAAGAAAAAAAGGAAGTTCAGGAACTCATAATGGAATGAAATCTGTTATATATCAGTTGAAAGATGATAATTTTCCGAGAATTAGAATAGGTATAGGAAAAGATAGCAATATACCTCTTGCAAATTTCGTATTAGGTGGTTTTTCTAAAGAAGATTCTAAGTTATTTGAAGAAGCTATATCAGATACGGCTAAAGCACTTGAATGTATGATTGAAAAAGATATAGATTTAGCTATGAATAGATATAATAAATTAAGAGGGGATAATAAGTAGACTTATTGGTATTATTACTACTAACATTGGAGAATTAAATGTCAAAAAAAGAACGTATTATTAAAAATTTAATAGGTGCTTCTGGTAATCAAATAGTTCCAATATTTACATCAAATGTAGAAGAACAAAAAGGACCAATTTTAATTTTAACAACCTCAGATTTTAGGGCAAATAAACTAAAGGTAGATTTGTCCTTTTTTTCGTGTAAGAAAGTATATGTTTTTCCAGAAGAAAAAGACTTGTTTTTAGAATACGAAGCAAAGGACCACAATGATACTGATGAAATGATAAAAGTCTTAAATGCTATTATTAAAAGAGAGGACTGTTATATAATAGCAACACCAAGAAGTGCAATGCAATCTTTGCCACCAGTTGAAATAATAAAAGAAAATAAAATAGAATTATCTTTAGAACAAAACTTTAAAATAGAAGATATACAGAAAAAACTTATAGAACTAGGCTATGTCAGAAAATCAATGATAGCTGAAAAAGGCGAATTCAGCATAAGAGGAAGTATAGTCGATATTTTTTCTGTACATAGTGATGAACCTTATAGAATTGAATTTTTCGATGATGAAGTTGAATCAATAAGAAGTTTCGATGTGGAAACACAGAGAACTGCAGAGGTTTATAAAAATATAGAAGTAACTATTGCTGAAATGTTACCTATGTCTGAAGATTTATTTAAACTAGCGCATATTAATATTGAAAAAAGATACGATTTATATGCAAAAAAGTTGTTAGATGAAGCAAGTAAAGAAAAAATAGATAATAGGAAAAATATTTTATTAGAATATATTGAAACAAAAAGCAATATTGAGTTAATAAAAAAATATATGTCTTACTTTTATAAGGATAATTTTAGTATAATAGATTATTTTAACGAAAGGGATACTGTTTTAGTTGATGAAGCAGATAAATTCTTTGAGAATGCAAAAGAAATTGAAAAATTAAGTAAATATGATTTTGAAGTCCTTAAAAATGAATTTAAAGTAATAAAAGAAGATGAAAAAAACTTAGTTTATAAAGTAAAGAATCTGTATTCAAAATTAGAAGAAAAAGAATTAAATATATATACATCCACATCTTTTAAAAAGGAAATTAGAGGATTTGGCAAAGAAAATAATTTTGAAAGCGAAAATATATTTGCAAGGGAAATTCTTTTAAAACAAGGCGACTTAAAAGATTTAGTTAATGTTTTAAGCGAATTTGATTCAAAAAATTATGAAATCAATATAATATCAAATTCTGATGATAGAATTTATAGTTTGGAAGAATATATTGCCATAAATAATGTTAAAGGTAATATTCATTTTAGCAAAGGTGAAATTACAGAGAGCATAGATTTAGAAAAAGAAAAGAAATGTTTTATATGGGAAGGCGATATATTTAAAAATATTAAAAAAAGAGTAAAAGGAAAAAGTAAAAAAAGCAACAAGAAAAATCTATTTTCCGATTTGAAAAAAGGAGATTTTGTAATACATGAAAACCATGGTGTAGGTAAATTTATTTGCATTAAGAAAATGGAAATTCAGGGTATTACAAGAGATTATTTGCAGATTAAATATGCAGGACAAGATGTCCTTTATGTACCTGTTGAACAGATGGACTTGATACAAAAATATGTTGGAACAGACGGGATTTCACCTAAATTGAATAAAATGTCAAGTTCAGAATGGAAAAATGTTAAGAAAAAAGCCAAGGTTGCCATTGAAAATATGGCAAAGGAATTGTTGGAACTATCAGCAATTCGAGAGAAAAAAGGAGGCTTTGCTTTTTCTAAGGATTCAGAATGGCAGAAAAACTTTGAAGAAACTTTTCCTTTTGAAGAAACGGAAGATCAAAAAAGGTGTATAAGAGAAATAAAAGAAGATATGGAAAAAAAAGAAGCCATGGATAGACTTCTTTGTGGTGATGTGGGATATGGAAAGACAGAAGTTGCAGCAAGGGCGATATGTAAGTGCTTAAACGATGGTAAACAGTCAGCAGTATTAGTGCCTACAACTATACTTGCAAACCAACACTACAATACATTAAAAAACAGATTTGAAAATTTCCCAGTAAAAGTTGATTTTATATCCAGGTTTAAAACAGTTAAAGAAATCAATGAAACTTTAAAGAAGTTGGAAGATGGAGAGATTGATTTAATAATTGGTACTCATAGAATGTTGTCAGACGATGTTAAATTTAGAGATTTAGGTTTACTTGTAATAGATGAAGAACAGCGTTTTGGAGTTAAACACAAGGAAAAAATTAAGAAACTGAAAGAAAATATTGATGTTTTAACTCTTTCTGCCACACCAATTCCTAGAACTTTACATATGTCATTGATAGGCATTAGAAATATGAGTTTAATAGAAGAACCCCCAGCAGAAAGGTTACCTGTTCAGACTTATGTTTTTGAAAAAGATGATGAACTTATTAAAAAGGCAATAGAAAAAGAAATTGGTAGAGGTGGCCAAGTATATGTAATCTATAACAGAGTAAGAGGAATCAATAGAATTGCAAAGGAAATAAAGGCTCTTATGCCTGAAATTCGTGTAGATGTAGCACATGGTCAGATGAATGAAAAGGAATTGGAAAAAATAATGTTTCGTTTCATAAATCATGAAAGTGATGTAATGGTTGCAACTACTATTTTAGAATCGGGAATAGATATATCAAATGCAAATACTATAATTATTTTAGACGCAGATAAGCTAGGGCTTTCACAATTATATCAATTGAGAGGTAGAGTGGGAAGAAGTAATAGATTGGCATATGCATATTTGTTATTTCAAAAAGATAAAGTCCTTTTGGAAGCTTCTGAAAAACGATTGAAAGCAATCAAAGAATTTACAGAATTAGGTGCAGGATTTAAAATTTCTATGAAAGATTTAGAAATTAGAGGTGCAGGTAATTTGTTAGGGTCTGAACAACATGGGCATATGCTTGCAATAGGTTATGAGCTTTACTGTAAATTAGTTGAAAATGCAGTTAAAAGTTTCTCTGGGGAAGATATTGTTGCTGAAAGACAAGAAGTTTTACTTGAGTTGGATGAAACAGCATATATACCAGATAGATATATTGATGATGAAATAATTAAGTTGCAAATTTATAAAAAGATTTCAGATGTAACAAAAGAAGATGAAGAAAAACTTAAACAGGAATTAAAAGATAGATTTGGTAAAATACCAAAAGAAACGTTGACCTTAATACAGATATCGATAATAAGGAAATTGGCAGAGCATTTAGGCATAGATAGAATAAGAATTATAGATAGAAAAGTGAATGTTTCATTTAGAGAAGATGTTGTCATTAAAGCAGAATTTTATAAAAAGGCAGTAGATACATTTGGAAATAGAGTTCTAATACAGGGCGGTAGAAAAAAGGCAATTTCTTTAGACTTTAAAGGAGAAGATAAGATTTTAAGTGTTAATAAATTATTAAGTGTGTTAAACTAATTATATTCCTAATAATTTTAAGTGTGTGAAGTATTGAGGTTTTGTATGATTTTTAAAGATATAACTATTTTAGATGAAAATTTTGAAATACAGAAGAATATGTACGTTATTATAAAAAATGAAAAAATCGTATATATATCAAATTGTGAACCTGATTACAATGAAATGCCTGAATTAAAATGTGATAAAGAGTACATTGGAAAAGGTAAATTGTTAATGAGCGGATTTTATAATTCACACGGACATTCTCCAATGACTTTGATGAGAGGCTATGGCGAAAACTTATCTTTACAGGATTGGCTAAATAAAAAAATATTTCCTTTTGAAGAAAAATTAAATGGGGAAGATGTGTATTGGGGTACATTGTTAGCAATGGCAGAATCCTTTCAAAATGGAATAGTTTCAACTACAGATATGTATTATTTTTGTGAAGATATGATAAAAGCTATAGAAGTTGCAGGAGCAAAAGATAATATAAGTCGTGGAATTGTGAATTTTACAGATAAAGATTTGTGGGATTTAGAAGGATATAAAGAGGCAAAGCACTTATTTGAAAACTATAATAACATTTTAAATGGTAAAGTGAAAGTTGATATGAGCATACATGGGGAATATACTTCAAATGAAAAAACAGTATATCAGATGGCTGAATATGTGAAGAAAATAGGAACAGGTATGCACTTGCACTTGTCTGAAACTAAATTAGAACATGAAGAGTGTAAAAATAGGCATAAGATGACACCTACTGAATATTTTGCAAAAAATGGTTTGTTTGATGTTAGAACTACTGCTGCCCATTGTGTTTGGGTAGAAGAACAGGATATAAAGATACTTAAAAATAAGGGTGTTACTGTTGCAAGCAATCCTTTTAGTAATTTGAAATTAGCAAGTGGTATTTGTGGCGTTTCAGAGTTGTTAAAATCGGGAATAAATGTAGCCATAGGAACAGATAGTGTTGCAAGTAATAATAGCTTAGATTTTTTTGAAGAAATGAAAGTTTTAGGTACATTAAGTAAGGTAAAGTATAGTGATGCAACGCTTATAACTCCAAAGGAAGCCTTGTATTCAGCTACGAGAGCCGGTGCCATAAGTCAAGGAAGAATTGATTGTGGATTATTAAAAACAGGCTTTAAAGCAGATTTAATAGTTTTAGATATAGAAAGACCAAATTATGTACCTGAGCATAACTTGTTGAACAATTTAGTTTATTCAGGATCTAGTCGTGATATTGAAATGACTATGGTAGATGGAAAAGTCGTTTATGAAAAGAAACATTTTAAAACTATTGATTTAGATAAAACTATGTATAACGTTGAAAAGGCAAAAAACAGAATTTTAAAATCTATGTAATTAAATTGGAGTATAAAATTGGGTAATACAGAAAAAAAATCATTTGTCCAAGGGGCAATAATATTGGGAACAGCAGGTGTTATAATAAAAATTATGGGTGCTGTTTTTAGAATACCTTTAGGAAATTTAATCGGCGAAGAGGGTATGGGCTACTACCAAACGGCATATCCTATCTATGTATTATTCCTGACAATAGCAACTGCAGGAATTCCTATTGCAATATCTAAAATGGTATCTGAAAGAATTGCAATGGAAGATTACTATAAGGCTCATCAAGTATTTAAAGTTTCTTTTGGGCTAGTGCTTTTCATAGGACTAGCATCATTTTCAATATGCTTTTTTGGTGCAGACTTTTTAGCAAACTCAGTTGTGAAAAATCCTTATGCAAAGTGGTCTATAGTTGCTATTTCTCCAGCTTTGATTTTAGTACCTATACAAGCAGCTTATAGAGGGTATTTTCAAGGGATGCAGGAAATGAAGCCCACTGCGTTATCCCAAGGTATAGAGCAGTTATTTAGAGTTGTTACTGGACTGATTTTAGCTTATTATTTTATAAGTTTTGGAACAGAGTTTGCAGCAGCAGGTGCAGCTTTTGGAGCCACAGCAGGAGCTATAGGTGGTCTTATTTGTGTAGTAAGTATTTATCTATACGCAAGAAAGAAGTTGAAAAATAGAATTAAAAAACAAGGGGAAACTTCTGAACTTGTAGGTGAAAAAAAGAGGACAATTCTTTATAGAATAATGATTATTGCTATACCTATTACAATCGGTGCAGCTATTATGCCTCTTATGAATATGATAGATGTAATGATAATAATAAGAAGATTAACTGAAACTGGTTGGAGTGAAGAACAGGCAAATATGCTGTACGGTCAGTTGACTGGATTCGTAGGGCCTCTTATAAACCTGCCTCAAGTTTTAACTCAAGCCCTTGCTCTTAGTTTAGTCCCAACAATTGCAATGGCGTTTAAAAAGCAAGATATGGAATTCTTGAGAAACAATGCCCAGTTAGGTTTGAGAATGGCTTTAATTATAGGAATGCCTTTTGCATTTGGATTTATAACCTTTGCAAAACCTATTTTAACGTTGCTATATCCAGCACAAAGAGATAGTGTAGACGGAATCGTGCCATGTTTAATAATTTTAAGCTTCGGTGTAATATTTTTATCAACAGTTCAAGCGTTGATTGGTGTTTTACAAGGCTTAGGTAAGCAAATGATACCAGTGAGAAATATTATGATAGGTGGACTTGCTAAAATCTTGATTACATATTTTTTGACAGGAATACATTTTATAAATGTTAAGGGCGGTGCTGTTGGAACAGTTGTTGCTTACGGTATAGCCGCTATTTTAAATTTACATGCTGTAAAAAATTACACAGGTTGTAAATTTGATTTGAAACTTACGTTTTTAAAACCGTTGATATCAGCGGTAACTATGGGAATTACAGGGATACTTTTATATAAGGGAATGTCATTTTTCCTAACAGAAAATATGAAAATGCAATCTGATTATATGATAAATGCTTGGTCTCTTTTATTTGCAGGAATTTTATGTGGTATAAGTTATATTCTTATGATAATTTTGACAGAAACTATTTCATTAGAGGAAATGGAAAAGATGCCTAAAGGGGATAAATTATTAAAACTTGTTAAGAAAATAAAGAAAAAAGTATAAAAAAGTTAAATTTTGGGGATAAAAGTATTGACAAACACGTTGGAAAATGCAAGAATATATAAAGAAACAAAAAAATGTTTATAGATTTTTTGTTTAAATAGATGAGGCTGGACAATTGTTGTTAGTTAATGCTAACGCTTGTGGTTCAGTACGGTTTAATTTTTAAGGAGGATTTATTCATGAATAAAGCAGAATTAGTTGCAAGCATTGCAGAAAAAGCAGGATTTACTAAAAAAGATGCAGAAACTGCAGTAAACGCATTTGTATCAAGCGTTGAAGAAGCATTAGTTAAAGGTGATAAAGTACAGTTAATCGGATTCGGAACTTTCGAAATCAGAAATAGAAAAGCTAGACAAGGTAGAAACCCTAGAAAACCAGGCGAAACTATTCAAATCCCAGCTTCAAAAGCTCCAGCATTCAAAGCAGGTAAAGCTCTTAAAGATGCAGTGAACAAATAAATTTTAATTTAGATTTTAAAAAGGTGGCTTTGTGCTACCTTTTTTTGTTATAAAAAGGAGTACTGAATAGGTGAGAATAGATAAATTTTTGAAGAATTCAAGGTTAATAAAAAGAAGAACTGTTGCAAAGGAAGCTTGCTTACAAGAGAGAATAACTATAAATGATAAGGTGGCAAAGGCAGGAAGTGAAGTAGAAGTTGGCGATTTTATCAATATAAAATTTGGTAACAGTGAAATTAAAGTCAAAGTTATGTCTATTAAAGATTCTGCAAAGAAAGAAGATGCTTCCTGTATGTATGAAGTGATAAATTAAAAGAAAACCTCAATTCAAATATAGAATAGAGGTTTTTATGTTATAATATAGTATAAAAGAATTTTACGTTAATAAATTGTTGGAAGGTGAATATATGGCATTTGATGGTATAGTAGTATCAGCAATGGTAAGGGAGCTGGGAAATAGTATAAAAGGTGGTAAGATAGAAAAAATATATCAGCCAGAAAAGGATCAATTACTATTTCATATACATAATAAAAAGAGATTTAAAGTAATTGTATCAACAAATAGTAATAGTGCGAGAATATCAATAACAGATGAAAATATAAAAAATCCAGTTACACCTTTTAATTTTTGTATGCTTCTTAGAAAACATATACAAGGTGGTAGGATTACAGATATAATCCAATATAAGAAAGAAAGAGTGATAGAGCTACCTATTGAAACTTTAGATGAAATGGGGTACAAAGTTTCAAAAAAATTGATTGTTGAAATCATGGGAAAGCACAGCAATGTTATATTGGTAGATAACGAAAATGGAAAGATAATAGATAGTCTTAAAAGAATTTCAATAGATGTTAGTAGAGAAAGACAACTGTTGTCCGGTATGATATATAAATATCCTCCTTCTCAAAACAAAGTAGCAATAGAAGAATTAAATATAGAATATTTGGATAAAATGATAGATTTCAATTCTTCTGCATCTTTGAAAAAGCAAATTTTAAATACTGTTCAAGGATTAAGTCCTGTAGTTGCAGAAGATATAGCAGATAGAAGCAATAGTATAGAAGATATATTTATGGCTTTAAATAAAATAGATGAACAGGTAAAAAACAATATTTTGTCTCCTAAAATTTATTTTAAAGAAGATAAAACACCTTTAGATTTTCATAGCGTTGATATAGAAATTTTAAAAAATAGATGTGAATATAAAAGCTACAGCAGTTTATCGGAAACAGTAGAAGCATTTTTTTCATTGAAGGAAAATTCAAATAGGGTAAAACAAAAATCTGTAGATATGAAAAAAACGTTGAAGTTTCATTTAGATAAATTAAAGCTAAAAGTTAAAAGAATTTCAGAAGATATATTAGAAGCTGAAAATTCAGAAATATATAAATTAAAAGGAGAACTCCTTATAGCCAACTTGCATAATGTAAAATATGGTGATAGCCAAGTGACTTTAAATAATTACTATAATGGAGAACCAATCAATATAGCTTTAGATAAGAGACTTTCACCATCAGACAATGCTCAAAAGTATTTTAAAAAATATTCTAAGGCGAAAACTACTGTAAAAGAAAAGACTATTCAATTGGAAAACACGAAAAAAGATATTGAGTATTTAGAATCTGTAGCTACATTTTTGGAAAATGCAGATACGGTAGATGCTATTGAAGATATAAGAAAAGAATTGTCAGATGGGCGTTACATTAAAAAGAAAAAAGAAGTTGGTAAGGTGAAAAAGAAAAAGATTGAAGTAGCAACTTTTACAACATCTGATGGATTTAAGTTTGTAATAGGTAGAAATAATTTAGAAAATGATTATGTTACGTTTAAAATGGCATCTCCAAAGGATTTGTGGTTTCATACGAAGGATATACCTGGTTCTCATATTATATTGTTTACAGAACGAAAAGAACCGACGGAAGATGCAATAAGAGAGGTTGCAGAAGTAGCAGCATTTCACAGTAAAGGGAAATATTCAGAAAATGTACCTGTTGATTATACTTTGGCGAAGTATGTTAAAAAGCCAAATGGAGCTAAGCCGGGAATGGTGATTTTTACAAATAATAGCACAATATATGTGAAACCCAGAAATATTGCTGATGAAACAAAAGATTGATTGGAAGAGTATTATTTATAATAAGCAACGATGGGAGCAAGAGAATAAAAAAAATAGAAAAGTTTGACTTTTATGTAATAAAATGCTAAAATAAAATTGCAGGTAAGTTCCTTGTTTATATTTATACACGCATAAAAGGTTGTTGGCTTATCTGCACATTTAAAAATGTATTTAATTTTATTTAGAGAGGTAAAGTTTGATGGACTATAATACATTGTTGGAAAAATTAGAAATGGATAATTCAGCTGATTTTCAGTATTTTGAAGATGTGGCAAATCTGATGGAATTGGAAGAAATCGTTGAGTTTGAAGATATGTATAGGTTATTTAAGGAAGCGGATTTAGAAAAATTATCAGAACTATTCAAAGAATATTTTAAGGAAATAAGTGAATGTTTAAATGATGAATATTCAGAGGAAAAAGATTTATTGTTAAAGTTTAATGATGAACTAATGGAATCTATAGAAAATCTTATTGAGAAAGATGACAGAGATAGTCAGGAATATAATAAGTTTGTTGAACAATTACACAACTTTAGAAATTGGTATGCCACAGAACCTGTTGTGAAAATATCATTGAGTAGAGAAGAGTCTGAGTTTGAAGGTAGTTTTTGCCAAGGTATATTTTATATTAGAGAAAATGAGTTTAATAATAGCAAAGATAGAAATACGATAGTTTTCAATAGGAGTAGTTATTAAGTTGAGTTTAATAATGATTATTAAATGAAGGGTTATAGGACAAAAAGTGTTGATGGCTAATCCCAATTAGAATAAAATTTATTCGAATTATGAAGCTCATTCCAAGAGATTGCATCTCCCCATTT
>PDWI01010119.1_pt1 | contig 10622 bp, 10 predicted proteins | sample 1430891 | NCBI WGS metagenome assembly PDWI01 (sample SAMN01162508, study PRJNA174530) | Oral metagenome, whole genome shotgun sequencing project. | biome: Marine environment; feature: Marine mammal; material: Swab sample of the gingival sulcus; isolation source: swab sample of gingival sulcus... | reverse complement strand
GAACTATTGAATATTATGGAGATTTTATATTTTTAACACTTCCTAATACAAAAATGAGTTTTTTTGTATCCCCTAAAGTTTTTGTACAATATGGAAATAGAAATGTCGATAAAGGTGTTCTTCCTGATATAATTATTAATGAAAATCAATATTATATAGATATTGCGAGCGTTTTAAAAAAATAAGCCTCCTAAATTTTCGTTACTGACTTAAATTCTATAATGTATCTATATTATAAAAACCAAGTAAGAATGAAAAACACTTTAATCATTTTAAGCCTTATATTCCTTTTGGGATGCAATGAAAACCCAAAGGAAATTAAAATACCTAAAAATAATTGGAATCAGTCTATTAATGCACTTAAAGAGCTTAATAAAGTTTTAAATAAAGAACAAGGCAAAACATGGAACCATAGTTTGAGAGGAGCTTTAATGCTTGTAAACCGAGAAAATCGAATTATAATAGCCAACGAAAGCGATAATTCGGGAAAGTTTATGAAACAAGGAGATTATTTTGTTGGAAAACTCCCTGAAACAATCAATATTTCAAATACAGCATTTGATTGGGATGGTAAGAGGTGGATAATGCTAGCTTTACCTCTTCCCAAAACAAAAGAAGAACAATTAAATTATTTAATACACGAATCTTTTCATAGAATTCAACCTTTAATAGGTTTTGATTCTTTATATGAAACTCAAAATATTCATTTAGATTCAAAAAGAGGACGTATTTACCTAAAGCTAGAACTTGCAGCTCTAAAACAAGCTTTAAATTCAAAAGAACCTAACATTCATATTAAGAATGCATTGCTGTTTAGGCAATATCGTCATCAAATTATTTCAGAAGCTAAAGCATCTGAAAATGCATTAGAACTAAAAGAAGGTTTAGCTGAATATACCGGTTCTATTTTAAGCAAAAGAACTGACTCTAATCTTATTAAACATTATATTTCCCAAATCGACCAATTTTACACTGTACCGTCTTTTGTTCGCTCTTTTGCTTATTTTACCATTCCTGTTTATGGATATTTTATGCAGAAAAAAGACAAAACTTGGAATTTACAAATTCAAGCAACCACTAATATAACTGATTTTATGTTAGAGTTTTGGCATTTAAAAGCTCAAAAATTAACAGAAAAATATATTTCTCAGATTGGTAAAGAATATGGAATCGAAACCATTATAAACAAGGAAAATCAACGAGAAACAAGAAGACAAAAATTAAAAAATAAATATCAGAAGAAATTTCTTAAAGATAGCACCCTTGTAATAAGATTAGAAAATATAAACATCGGTTTTAATCCGGGCAATGTAATACCTCTTGACTCCTTAGGAACTGTCTATCCTTTTTTGAGAATAACAGATAATTGGGGCATACTTAAGGTTGATAGTGGCGGAGCTTTAATCAATTCTAAATGGAGTGAAGTAACGGTTTCTACCCCTCAATTGATAACAGATACATTGGTTTTAGGTAAAGGATGGAATTTGAAACTTAATAAATCAAGAAGGGTAAAATTAATTAACAATAAATATACAGTAGAACGTATAAGTGACAATAAGCTGTGAATAAGACAGCTAAAGCATAGCTTTAAATTACCTTTCTTTCCTTTATTTTGAAAATCTAACCATTAAAACCAAGGATCGTCATACAGGTTAGTACAATCAAAAATATCAATATTGCTTAAGTTGAAGATACTCTGTATCATTCCTTTTTCTATTTGGGCTTGTTGATGTTCGGGATAATGTTCCAAAATTTTATTATACTGATTTAAGGCATCGCCCCAAAGCCCTTTCTTTTTATTAATATCAGCTTTCAAACACAAATAATCAGCGTTTAAAGGCTCTGAATCCAAAAGCACTTCAACTAAACGCAAAGCTTCATCGTATTGCTGTTGATTAATACAGTTTTTTATTTCTTCCTTTTTATCAGCTATATCCATTTTGAAATAGTATTATAAAAAATAAGTTCGCTGTATGCGACTAAGATAATTTAATCCATATACAACGAACTTTATTTTCAATTTTATATCTATCTATACACTACTTATCTTTACAAGCTTTTAATGTATTTTTAAGTAAAGAAACAATAGTCATAGGACCTACTCCTCCCGGAACAGGGGTAATGTAAGAACACTTAGGAGCTACCTCGTCAAACTTAACATCACCTTTTAAACGCCAACCTGACTTGGTTTCAGTTGATTTAACTCTTGTTGTTCCAACATCAATAACTACGGCACCCTCTTTTACCATTTCTTTGGTTACAAAATCAGGGATACCGATAGCAGCGATAATAATATCAGCCTGAGAAAGTACTTGCTCTAAATTCTTAGTTCTACTATGGCAAACTGTTACCGTAGCATCTAATCCTTTTTGAGAAAGTAATACACTCATAGGACGACCTACAATATTACTACGACCAATTACGGCTACATTTTTACCTGAAGTAGGAATGTCATATCTTTTAATTAAATCAACAATACCTGCAGGAGTTGCTGACACAAAAGTATCTAAACCAATTACCATTTTACCCACATTAACAGGGTGGAAACCATCAACATCCTTTTCAGGAGCAACAGCCTCAATAATTTTTTGCTCATCAATGTGCTTTGGTAAAGGCAACTGCACAATAAAACCGTCAATATTATCATCTTGGTTCAAACGCTCTACTTCTGCCAATAACTCTTCTTCAGTTATGGTATCTTCTTTTCTGATAAGTGTAGATTCAAAGCCCACTTGCTCACATGCTTTTACTTTATGAGCCACATAAGCTTCACTTCCGCCATCGTGTCCTACTAATATAGCTGCTAAATGAGGAATCTTTTTACCATTTTGCTTTAAAATAGCCACCTCTTCGGCCACCTCTGACTTAATTTGATTCGATATTTTCTTACCGTCTATTAATTCCATAAGTTCTAAATATTTTACAATTTTACGGTGCTAAGATAAATATTTTTAATTAAACTTAGGCATATTTCCCATCAATTTTCTCATATTTCTATTGCCTCCTTGTAAAAGTTTCATCATCTTACGAGTTTCGTCAAACTGTTTTATCAAGCGGTTTATTTCTTGAATATTTGTTCCACTTCCTTTAGCAATACGTCTTCTTCTACTACCATCTATAATATGAGGGTTCTCTCTTTCTTTTGGTGTCATTGATTGAATAATGGCTTCTATACCTTTAAAGGCATCATCATCAATATCTACATTCTTCAATGCTTTACCTACTCCCGGAATCATACTCGCCAAATCCTTAAGATTTCCCATCTTCTTAATCTGCTGAATCTGATTTAGGAAATCGTTGAAATTGAATTGGTTTTTAGCAATTTTCTTTTGAAGTTTTTTGGCTTCTTCCTCATCAAATTGTTCCTGAGCTTTTTCCACCAAAGAAACAATATCACCCATTCCTAAAATACGGTCTGCCATTCGCTTAGGATAGAATACATCAAGTGCATCTAACTTTTCGCCCATTCCGACAAACTTAATCGGCTTATTAACCACAGAACGAATAGATAAGGCGGCTCCACCTCTGGTATCACCATCTAACTTAGTCAATACCACACCGTCAAAATCTAACCTATCATTAAATTCTTTAGCAGTATTAACTGCATCTTGACCGGTCATTGAATCTACCACGAACAAAATCTCGTCAGGATTAACAGCCTTTTTAATAGCTGTAATTTCCTGCATCATCTCTTCATCAACAGCCAAACGACCTGCCGTATCAATAATAACAATGTCCTTTCCTGTATTCTTGGCTTCTGCAATACCTGCCTTAGCCAATTTTACAGGGTCGTTATTTCCTTCTTCAGTATAAACAGGAACATTAATTTGCTCTCCTAAAACTTTCAACTGGTCGATAGCCGCAGGTCTGTAAACGTCACCTGCCACCAATAACGGATGTCTGCCTTTTTTAGACTGAAGCAACCTTGCTAATTTACCGGAAAATGTTGTTTTACCCGAACCTTGCAAACCTGCAATCAAAATAATAGCCGGAGAAGACTTAATATTGATATCAACATGCTCCTCTCCCATTAATTTGGTCAGCTCATCGTGAACAATTTTCACCATCATTTCACTTGGCTTAACCGCTTTTAAAACATCATCTCCAATCGCCTTATTCTTTACATCTTCTGTAAATTTCTTGGCAATTTTATAATTAACATCGGCATCTAAAAGCGCCTTACGTACATCTTTTAATGTTTCTGCTACGTTAATTTCGGTTATCTTACCTTGTCCCTTTATTAACTTAAACGATTTCTCTAACCTATCTGATAAACTATCGAACATAATTACAATTTCTTTTTTTTTAAAAGTGCAAAAATAATAAATTAAAGGAATAATAAAAGGCTTTCTTCTTTCATTCTTTGAGGACTTAAATATTCTCTTTTTTTCTATATTTAACCCCCAATAAATGGCGCAATACTATTGGTAATAATCAATATTTCAAAAACTTACCAAGTCTATGGCATTTTTTAGAAAATAATACCCACTAAGTGTTTCAAAAAAACATTACATTTGCCAACGAAATAATCTATTTGACTCGCTCTAAGTATTAAACCTTTTTTAAAAGACATTAAACTCCTTAACCAAGGTATGAAGGATAATTTTAAAAAAAGAAATTGGTTTGAAAATACGCTGAATAGGTAAGCATCTTAACAAGAATATTAGGAGCCAACATCAAGTTGATTTATTTTAAGGAATCATAAACTTTGATTGAAAGAAACGACTTAAAGCTTTTTTATGTTATCAAAATGGTTTGTCATTGTTAATCCGGGAGCCGGAAAGAAAAAACAACAAAAGAAATGGGCTCTAATACAGGAGGAGTTTCGCTTGCAAAACATTCCTTATGATTTTCAATTTATCAACTATAAAGGACATTCTGAGACTATTGTAAAAGAAGCTGTTAAGAAAGGTTACAGAAAACTGATTTGTGTAGGAGGTGACGGCTCTATTCATTTTGTTATCAATGCTATTTTGAACAGTGGACTTGATGATATTTCAGACATTCAACTAGCTATTATTCCTATGGGTACCGGAAACGATTTGGCTAAAACCTATGGTATTTCTAAAAATATTAAAGAAAATATTGCCACAATCAAGAAAGGAAAGACCCTACCCCACGATATAGGACAAATCAATTTAAACCACCAAACTATTTACTTTAGCAATGCTGCCGGTATTGGCTTTGACGGTTATGTTACCAACAAAATACATCAATATAAGCAGTTTGGTGCAAGTGCGTATTTAATAGGAGCTATAATTGGTATTTTCAAATATAAACGCATCAAAATGCGCATTGAATTTAACAATATGGTCTTTGAAAATAAAATATTATTGCTACTGATGGGTATCGGTAAATTTATTGGTGGTGGTATGCAACTAACTGACCAAGTTAATCCCAATGATGGCTTATTAGATATTTCTATTGTTAAAAAACTTCATTTCATAGATTTAATAAAAAATATCAGAGGTATTTTCAAAGGCAATATTTTTGACAATCCTCTCATAGAATGTTACAAAACTAAAGCCATTAAAATCATATTAAACGACAAAGAAACACAAGCTTATCTTCAATTAGATGGAGAAACTTTTAAAGCTAAACATTTTGTAATTACACAGATATCAAAGCAAATCCAACTAATTACACCCTAAAATTACGAAAACAACACTAAGTGCTTATTTTTTTAAACAAAAAATTTGCTCATTTATCAAGAAAGCTCTACTTTAGGAGGCGGAAAAAATAAAAAAACAAAGACTATGAATTTACTATTAATAAGTAACTCAACAATGGCCGGAGAGCCTTATTTACAATACCCTATGGGTAACATAAAAGCATTTTTAGGAGAACAGAAAAAGAACTGTCTTTTTATTCCTTATGCGGGAGTTAGTATGACTTTTGACGAATACGAGCAGAAAGTTAAAAATAAATTTAACGAAGTAGGACACGAAATAAAAGGTATTCATCACTACGACAACCCCAAAGAAGCTGTTGAACAGGCTGAAGCTATTGTTGTTGGAGGAGGAAATACTTTCAATCTTGCTAAAATGATTCAAGATAATGATTTAATAGAGGTTATTAGAAAGAAAGTACAGACAGGTACACCTTATATAGGTTGGAGTGCCGGTTCTAATATGGCTTGCCCTACTATCAGAACTACTAATGATATGCCTATTATTGAACCTAAAAGTTTTAATGTATTAGGTTTAATACCTTTCCAAATTAATCCACACTATTTAGACGCTCATCCGGACGGACACGGAGGCGAAACAAGAGAAGACAGAATTGAAGAATTTAAAGTTCTAAATCCTGATATGTACGTTGCTGGACTACGTGAGGGCTGTATGTTCTTGGTAGAAGGCAACCAAATTAAACATATTGGCGAAAGAACTTGTCGAATTTTCAAGCACGGAGAAGCTACTAAAGAATTATCTTCTAGCGATGATTTTCAGTTTCTTATGAAGTAAAATAAGGAAAAACAAATGATTATTCAAAAAATAAATAATCATTTGTTTTTGTATCAATAAATTTATTATATATTTGTGCTATTATTTTTATAACATAATTTTTGTTGTTAAACATTATTAAATAAAATGAAAAATTTCAGAATATTTTCGGCTTTATTAGCTGTTGTAATGATGCTTACCTTGTTAGAGGGATGTTTTAAGAAAGGCGATAATGACCCTTGGATTTCTTTCCGTTCTAGGACTGCTAGATTAGCAGGAGATTGGACTGTTGACCAATTTAATGCTAAATACAGCAAAAAATTGGCCTCCGGAGAGAACAGAAACATCACTCTAAATCAATCCGGCACAAGTTTTAAGGAGATTATCGAATATTTACAAATGTCAGCTGAAACTCAAGATAGTTTAAAAGCCGGTCAAGATACCACTATTACTTGGAAAGGAAAGATGGTAAATAGAAAGTGGCGTATTGATAAAAATCACTCATTCGAATTTGTTTACGAATATAAGTTAGTGAAGACAGCTTCTAAAAATTACGAAGAAGGTTCTGTTACAGAAGGTATATTCGCTCCTACCAACAAAGCTTTTATGTTAGATTCTACTCTAATCAGAAATTATACTGTAGAATATTCCGGACATTGGGCATTTTTAGGCGGTGGAGATGGTTATAAAAACAAAGAACGTGTTACTTTCAATATTGAAAAACAAATTTACACATCTAATATATCAACTACTTATACTTATGATGCTGAAGATGATGATGATTCATATCCAAACCCTATAGACACTTCTTTTACAGTATCTTCTTTGACTATTCAAAATAATAAATATTCATCAGGAGAAAAAAGTATTGTTTGGGATATAGACAAATTAAAGAACAAAGAGATAACTTTAATACGTGCAATAGACCAAGTTAATGCTGTTTCTTCAGGAAAAACGGATAGCACTAACGCAACAGGTAAAAAATTAAATACCGTAAGAGGTAACGAAAGATATGAGTTAGTTCAAGACTAAACTACACAAAAACAACAAAACGAAAGGAACAGTTTTTTTGCTGTTCCTTTTTTTATAGATAATTTAAAATGATACAAACAGCTTATTTAGCCTCAGGTTGCTTTTGGGGTACAGAATACTGGTTAAAAAAAGCCTTAGGAGTAACTCAAACTACTGTAGGTTACAGTGGAGGGACAACGGAAAATCCAAGCTATGAAGAGGTGTGCTCAGGAACAACCGGACACGCCGAAACAACCAAAGTTGAATATGATGATACGGAAACCAACTACGAAGAAGTTTTAAAAATATTCTTTGAAACACACGACCCCTCTCAAAAAAACAGACAAGGTCCTGATATGGGAACCCAATATCGAAGTGCTATTTTTTATCAAAATGAAACTGAGAAAGAAACTGCTCTCCAATTAATTGAACAACTAAAAAGCAAAGGAATTGACGTAGTAACAGAATTGGTTCCTTTTAAAACTTTCTGGGAAGCAGAAGATTATCATCAAAATTATTATTTTAAAAAAGGACAAATCCCCTATTGTCATATTTATCAAAAGAAATTTTAATATCATTTTAAATTCATAGCTTACAATACGATGAATATAGACATTGATAAAAAATCAGGTTTTTGTTTTGGTGTAGTTTATGCCATTCAAAAAGCAGAAGAAATATTAGAAAATAACGAAACCTTATACTGCTTAGGAGATATTGTCCACAATGGTGTAGAAGTAGATAGACTAAAGAAAAAAGGCTTAATAACCATAGACCATAAACAGCTAAAAGAACTTAAAAACTGCAAGGTTCTAATAAGGGCGCATGGAGAACCTCCTGAAACCTATAAAACCATATTAGAAAATAATATTGAATTAATTGACGCTTCTTGTCCCGTAGTTCTCAAGCTGCAAAACAATATTCAAGAAGGACATCAAAAGTCTAAAGAAGAAGAAGGGCAATTGGTTATTTACGGGAAAAAAGGGCATGCCGAAGTCAATGGATTGGTTGGACAAACCCAAAATAAGGCTATCGTAATAGAAAATGAAAACGATTTACATTTATTGGATTTTTCTAAACCAATACGCCTATACTCGCAAACAACCAAAAGTATTTCCGGTTTACAAAAGATAAAAACAATAATAGAGGAACGACAAAAAGAGGCTGGTCAAATACAATTGATATACAACGATACCATTTGTCGTCAAGTGGCTTCTCGAGGAGACTACCTCCCTAAATTCGCCAAAGAACATTCTATTATCATTTTTGTTAGTGGCAAAAAAAGTTCTAACGGAAAGGCTTTATTTAGCATTTGTAAACAAGAAAACGAACGCTCTTATTTTGTATCAGAGATAAAAGATATTGACTTGAGTTGGTTCAAAAAAGATGATAATATAGGTATCTGTGGAGCCACCTCTACACCGGCTTGGTTAATGAAAGCCGTTTCTGAATTTATTAAAGAGCAACTCATAGATTAAACCTAACTCATTAAGTGACAAAATATTATTAACAGAATAAAGATGTTACATAAAGTCAAAGCATTTATTGATTCCCAAGCTCTTTTCTCTACTTCTGACCGTATTATTGTAGCCATTAGTGGAGGAAAAGATTCTATTTCTTTGGCGCATATTCTAAAACATTTAGGTTATTCTATTGCATTAGCACATTGCAATTTTCACTTAAGAAATTCTGAGTCTGATGAAGACGAAACGTTTGTAAAACAATGGGCTAAGCAAGAACAATTGCCTTTATTTGTAAAACATTTTAATACTAAAAAATACGCTGAACAACACAAAATCAGCATACAAGAAGCAGCCAGAGAATTAAGATACAATTGGTTTGAGGAATTAAGAACGCAAGAACAATTTAACTATATAGCCACTGCGCATCATCAACAAGATGTTATTGAAACATTTTTTATCAACTTAATACGCGGTACCGGAATTGAAGGGCTTTGTAGCATAAAAGCCCAAAATCAATATATTGTACGTCCTTTATTAAACAGTTCTTTAGAAGAAATTATCCAATATATAAAAAAACATCATCTTACATATCGACACGACAGCTCTAATGCTTCAACAAAGTATTTAAGAAACAAAATCAGACATCAATTAATGCCCCAATTTAGGGATATTTCTCCTCAGTTTGACACAACGATGATTAAAAACATAGAACGTTTAAATCAAGTTAATACCATTTATAAGACAGAAACACAGCAAACTGTTAATGCTCTATGTGAAAAAACAGAGGAAGGTTTATTCATTAATATTAATAAGCTAAAAACACTAAAAACACCTTTTGTTTATCTATATGAATTGCTTAAAGACTATGGGTTTAACAGTTCTATTATCAAGGATATAAGCAACAGTTTAGATAGCGAATCAGGGAAAATATTTATATCCCCTAATTACCGCTTACTAAAAGATAGAGAACTACTTATTTTAACAGCTCAAAACACCAATCAACCAGATAGCAATATTAAAATTGAATTGACTGATAAAGAAATTAAAGCTCCCATACACCTTAAAATACAGCAACAAGCCACCAATTCTCCTCTTTTTAAAATAGAAAAAAAGGCAGAAATGGCTTATTTAGATTTAGAGCAACTTCATTTTCCTTTAACATTGAGAAAATGGAAAAAGGGAGATACTATCTCTCCTTTGGGGATGCGCAATAAGTCTAAAAAAATCAGCGATATACTTATCGACCTTAAAATACCTCGCTCTCAAAAAGAAAATATTTATGTACTTGAATCTAAGGATGAAATTGTTTGGCTGGTCGGTATCCGAATCTCAGAATTGTTTAAAATAAACGAAAATACACAAAACGCATTTATTTTAGAAGTCGTTTAAAAATAGTCTATTGACCTGTTTCATTAAAAATTGTCCTTCAGACTTCCCTACCCTAACAGGGCAAACTCACACTTTTACTCTTGTTAATTCAAAACACTGATTTATAAATCATTATGAGAATATGACTAGGAGAATATGACTAGACCTGAACAGGTTTTTAAAACCTGTCAGGTCTCTGTCAAAAAGCTTTAATAGGCTGATGTTTAATAAAATATATTTTTCAAAACATCTATTACCCAAAGTGTGAGTTTGCCCTGCCTACTCTAACCCCACTTTCATTTTTTCTTCCACAAGAAGAATCGACTATTAAATATCATAT
>PDWI01032426.1_pt1 | contig 10623 bp, 10 predicted proteins | sample 1430891 | NCBI WGS metagenome assembly PDWI01 (sample SAMN01162508, study PRJNA174530) | Oral metagenome, whole genome shotgun sequencing project. | biome: Marine environment; feature: Marine mammal; material: Swab sample of the gingival sulcus; isolation source: swab sample of gingival sulcus... | reverse complement strand
TCAATTTGTGCTTGGTGAAACCATCGAAAAAGCCAATAGCAACAGTAAACCATACCGAGATAAAGGCTACACTTACTCATTTGATATGCTTGGTGAGGCCGCCATCACCGAAAAAGATGCCAAAAAATACTTTGATGACTACCTAGGGGCAATTAAAGCAGTGGCAAATGTCAAAGTCAAAGATGGCATGCCAAAACCATCCGTTTCGATTAAGCTATCGGCATTGCATCCACGTTATGAGGCAACACAAGATAAACGAGTATTAAACGAATTAAAAGCCACAGTGCTCACCCTTATCAAAGAGGCTCGCAAGGTGGATGTTGACCTTAGTATTGATGCCGAAGAGGCAGACCGTTTAGAAATTTCCTTACGTCTATTTGAAGAATTATACCGTGATGATGTCACCAAAGGATGGGGTGGCTTAGGTATCGTGGTGCAAGCCTATTCAAAACGCTGTATCGCTGTTTTGGCGTGGCTTGCCAGTCTTGCCAAAGAAGTTGGTGATGTGATTCCACTTCGCTTGGTGAAAGGGGCGTATTGGGACAGCGAAATCAAGCTTGCTCAACAAAAAGGCTTATCAGGCTATCCTGTATGGACTCGCAAAGAGGGTACAGATACTGCCTATTTGGCGTGTGCAAGGTTCTTATTATCTGAGCATTTACAAGGGTTGATTTGGCCACAGTTTGCCACGCACAACGCCCACACCCTGTCTTGTGTGATGACCATGAGCACCCATAAAAACTTTGAATTCCAACGTTTGCACGGTATGGGCGATGCCTTGTACGACCACATTTTACAAGCGTATAAAATCCCAGTGCGTATCTATGCTCCAGTGGGTGCTCACAAAGATTTGCTACCGTATCTGGTACGCCGTCTGCTAGAAAATGGTGCAAACAGCTCCTTTGTGCATCAGCTACTTGATAAATCATACCCTATTGAAAAGCTTACCGTGCACCCTTATGACAAGCTCACCTCGCAAGAATCATTGCGTAATATGAAAATCCCATTACCGCTAGAAATCTATGGCGAGCGCAAGGCAAGCTATGGGGTAAATGTGTTTATCGAATCAGAATGGACACCGTTTAAAAAAGCCATCGCAGAGTCTAATGGTCATCTATGGCAGGCCACGAGTATTATCAATGGTGAAGACGTGGATACAGGGCGTCCAGACCATAATATACAAGTGCGTGCCCCTTATAAACACAGTGAAATTGTTGGGTTAACTCATTTTGCCAATGAAGAAATCGCTAAAAAAGCCGTTGAAGTCGCCATCGCAGGGCAAGCCGACTGGCAAGCAGTATCTGCCAGTGAACGTGCCAATATCTTACGCAAGATTGCCGAGTTGATGGAAGAAAACTATGCCGAGCTGATGGCACTGCTACAGCGTGAGGCAGGCAAAACCATGCAAGATTGCATTGATGAAGTGCGTGAAGCGGTGGATTTTTGCCGATTCTATGCCGATGAGGCAGAACGCCTAGACACCGAAGTCAATAGCTACGTTAATTTAGATGGCGAACAAATCAAGCAAAAACGCCAAGCTCGTGGCACTATGGTTTGTATCAGCCCTTGGAACTTCCCACTTGCCATCTATACTGGGCAAATTGTCGCTAGCCTCGTCGCAGGTAATACCGTGGTTGCCAAACCTGCCGAACAAACCAGTCTGGTTGCTCATTATGCGGTTCAGCTAATGCACAAAGCAGGTGTGCCACATTCTGCCCTACAGTTAGTCATTGGAGCAGGCGACGTTGGCAAGGTCTTAACTCAAGCCCAAGGCATTAGTGGCGTTATCTTTACAGGCTCCACTCGCACCGCTCAACTGATTAACCAGTCGTTGTTTAATGCAAATCGTTCAGCTCAATCAAATCAGTTAGCCCAAGCAACCCAATCAACGGAAGACCTACCAATCCTTATCGCCGAAACTGGCGGACAAAATGCCATGATTGTTGACTCCACCGCACTACCAGAGCAAATTGCTATTGATGCGGTAATGGGAGCGTTTGGTTCAGCAGGACAGCGTTGTTCTGCTTGTCGAATCCTTTGCGTACAGGACGACATCGCCGATAATGTCATCGAGTTGATTAAAGGACACATGGCAGAGCTCGTGGTGGGGAATCCAACCGAGGTTAGCACAGATATAGGACCTGTTATCGATAGTGAGGCTCAACAAGCTTTGCTGGCTCATATCGAACGTATGAAAACCGCTGAGGATGCCGAAATCCTTTACCAAACGCCGATAAGCGATGACTGGAAAGACTACCTAGACCAAGCTACCTTTGTGCGTCCAACGGCAATCGAAGTGCAAAACATCGAAGTGATCGGCGGAGAGCATTTTGGACCTATCTTGCACATTCTTCGCTACAATGCGGAAACGGCAAAAGGACTCGATAACATGATTGACCAAATCAACGCCACAGGCTATGGCTTGACCTTGGGCATTCATAGCCGAATCGAATCGGTAAGCAAACACATTGAACGCCGAGCCATCGTTGGTAATACTTACGTTAACCGTAACCAAATCGGAGCCGTGGTCAACGTGCAACCCTTTGGCGGAAACGGCTTATCAGGCACAGGACCAAAAGCTGGTGGTCCGCACTATGTGGCACGCTTGATGAAGTGGGTAGCGGTGTAACAAGCCTCTTAAACCCTCCTCTTATCAAGAAAACTAAACTTGACACTCTAAACGGAGTAGTTCTATCTGAGAGGGGAAATAACGAAACACTGTTTCGCCCCCTCGCAAGACAAAAGCTATGTGTGCGTAGTAAGGGGGAGTGAGAGGAGGTCGCCGTATGATGTGGAAAAAGTCCATTTTAATAGAATAAAGGTTTGATTTTTTGGAGCTAATCCCGCCATCCGTTCTTATTGAGCGTATGTCTAGGGCGAGCGGTCTAAATGGCTAGTTGCGTTTCTTTCATCCGAGTAACCACCCTTAGCCAAAGACCGCTAACGCCCTAGCCACACACTCAATACCACTACTGTCGGGGCTAAACAGCTCTTGGGCACAAACTACCGCTTTGTAGATTGTTATAATCTTTATGGGATAAAATGTAAATATTAAGGATTCAAAACACCTGTTTTTAATGGAGAGGTAAAATGATGAAATATTCTGAAGCCATAGATAAATTGACTAATTTTTTAAATTCTGATTTGATAACTAGTGATTTTGGTAAGGTTCAAACTTTTGAACCATTTGAGGGTTGTTCACCTTGCATAGCAGATGTTAATCCACATTTACCAAAAGATGATTATGGTCACATGAGTGGTGTGTATTTTTTATGTTCATTAGATGAAGAAATTTATTATATTGGTAAGGCTACTAAAAATAATCTACATGAGGAGGTGTGGGGTAAGATAAAAACACCATCATGGGATGACGATGGTAAACAAAGTTATCCAAAAAACTACTTTTTAGGTAAAAATTTAGATAAAAATGTTATATCTGATGTTGAAAGAGGCGATATTAGAATTGGTGTTTTAGTTATTGATAACCCAATACTTTCATCATTAGCCGAAGTTTACATTCAAACTGTATATTTTCAAAAAAATGAAGAAACTTTACCAAAGCTAAACTCAAGAATTGGTTAAAACAATAATATTTGTAGCAAGCATAGCTTTCTCTTTAAAATGGATATATAAAAGGAGTAGTAATGAAAGGAATAAACCTAACAGCTTTTTTATTAGTAGTGTGTTCACTGGTTAGTTGTTCAAACGATGTTATTTCAAATGATGTTGTATTGAATACTCTTGATAATTCACAAAGCCAACAAACAAAAAATAAAATTGATAGTCAACTAGGAGAAAATCAAAAAATGAACCATATTATCACTGCCGAAAAAAGAGAAGTTAAAACTTTGGAAAAAGGATTTGTTCCTTTCCCAAGTGATATATTTGTTGCAGAACAACCTTACTTAAAAGATAACTTTTTTCCGTTATTGTCGATTGACTTAGGTGAGCTCAATGATGATTTTAAAGGCACAGTAGTGCACATGATTAACCCACTTGAGCCTTTTGAACAATATATTGGTTCATACACCAAAGATTATTATACGGATTTTGTTGGTGAAAACTGGATTGCCTTTCAATTAACAGAAGATAATAAATATAAATTTCTAGGAAAAGAAGAGTACTTTCTTACCTCTTCTATTCATAAAGAACTTTTAAATCTTGATAGCTATAATGCCGAGCATATCAAGGAAATGCGTGATTCGTATCCAGAAAGAAAAGCCTATTTCCAAAAACATGGCAAACTATTCAGCTACTCAGAAGATGAAGATACCAGTTATTTAGATCAATTGGGCGGTGAGGTATGGGAAGGCAACTGGACAGGGCACCCACCTCCACCACCAGCATTTCAATTAACTTATACAGATACAGAAAAGAATGGTATAGAGGACATTTCAATCACTTATAAGGGTGAAAGGTTTTACTATATTGCAGATGTTGCAGGATATAACTGGATGGCACAGGGTGCAGATTCCATCCTCATGTTAACACAACCAACCCCATACCAAAGCCCACAAGCCGAACAATGGCGACTAATGACCGCCAGCCAGCGTGCGGATATACTTAGCAATGCGATGATTAAACTTGCCGAACTGGTTGCTAGCGGTGAAACTGGTATTCAAGAGAAAGCCAGCCGAGTCATCGCCCACATCCTAGGGCAAGCTCAACATCTAGACGAAAGCGATATGCTAGAGGGGGCAACAGGTGAGTCCAACGAACTCTATAACCAAGCTCGTGGCAAAACCCTTGTTATGGGTACCAACCATGCGGAAAAATTACCCGTTGTCGTGCAACTGGTATCGGCACTGCTAGCAGGCAACCAGACGAATCTTAATTACCCAAGCCAAGAACCCTTTGCTTATGAAGTCAAGCAAATCATGGAGCAAGTTGGCATTGGTTCAGAAGTCTTTGACCTAGATGACTCACAAGGGGAAGAAGAGTTTAGCGTTATGATAAATGACCATCGTCTCGCTCAAGTCGCCGTTGTAGGCACAGTCGCCGAAGTACAAAACTTATCAGCCGTATTGAGTAAAACCGATGGCATTCTTACCCAAGTCATTGCCATTACCGATCAAAGCGGACTATCAGAAGTGTTTAACCCAGACTATTTACACAGATTTTGCACAGAAAGAGTCCGCACCATCAACACCACCGCCATCGGTGGCAACACCACCTTACTAGAGCTTGGGGCAGGGTAGGTGTTTGTTTTTTGGATAGAGACTTTGTAGAGACAGGGCATTCCCTGTCTTGACTTTAAAACATAATTTCTAGGGCGTGTTTGCTTTTTGGATGGTTGTTTTTGGATAGCGTTCTTCTGCCTTTGGGTTGATTTTCATCAGTAACCATGCCTCAAGCAATATCGCACGTTTTAGCCAATCGCATTTTCTGTGATTGGCAACGATGGCAATTTTTCCCATTTTTCTATGGTTTTTTATGCCCCATACTCGTTCTTTTAATGCAGAGATAGGACTAGATTTTAGGGGGTCGAGTTGGTCAAGGGTGATGATGATATTAACCAGCCCATGTCCTTGATTGAGTTTATCTTGAAAGGCATCAGCAAACACTTGCATATCGGCATTAGTGAATCCGCCTGAGACTTGCAAGGCAACGATATTGCTATCATTGGGATATTCTTTTAGGGTAGTAATCATAAGTTTCTCCTATGAACTTCCCTCCCTAAGGGAGGGGCTGGGGGAGGGCTTAAAGTTCGCTAATATATTTCACAGGTACGCTGTCAATCAGCCAAACGCCATTATCAGATTGATAAAATTGATGACCATCAGCAATCATCGCATGAGTATCAATGGTAAAAATCACCAACTTTCCATGACGTTTACCAACGGTACTGGCGGTTTTGACATCGGCACTGAGATGGACGTGATGGCGATTCATTTTTTCGATGGAACCAGAGGCTAATATTTTTTTGGCAAAACTTTCAGAAGTTCCATGATATAAAGTCGTTGGTACTTCATTGGCAGATTTGACTTGATAGCCTAAATCAATATTGATCGAATGCCCTTGATTGGCACGGATTAAGCTATGGTCACTATTAAAGGCTTATTCATTTGCATGATAAGTTCACGCACGTTTGCCCAACCATTTTCATCAAGTTCAATGCCGATTTTCTCTGGTTGATGGCGTAATACTAGGCTTAGAAATTTACTAAGCCTTTTTACTCTGTCTTTGTTGAGATGCATTTTTTGTTATTTCCTTTTTAGTAACTGATGTTACGCATAATAATTTTATGTAGCTAATCCTGCTATCCGCTTGTATCTGCACAGCTAGGCGGTGGCGGTGTCTGTACTGGTTGCGTTCCTGCTACCACGAGACCACCCCCAGTACTAGCCACCGCTTTCACCGCCTAGCTATACAGGATACCGCTACTATCAGGGCTAGCGTTCAGCATTGCGTACTTTTTAAACAGTTTTTTGCCCTTTGAGTTTATTTTATTTTCTCGGTGCGTGGAACGCACCCTACGGAAAGTTTTATTTTGTAAAATAACTTATTGTTTATAAAGGGATTATAGGGTTCGTTGCACTCACCATTATACACAGGATGTTTGGTCTTTATCTCAAATTGCGTAACATCAGTTAGAAATAAGTAGCACTTATGTAGATATTATGATGACTGCGTCATACCCCCTTTTTTCAAGGTGAGAACCGTTAAAAAATTGTATTGTAATTTTAGGTCGCAAGGGAAATTCTTTAAATAGAATTTCCACTAAGAGGGGTGATGAGCATAAGCCCACTGTTTGTTTTCTATGAGAAGATATATAAACTTACAAATACGAATACTGGTTTTTATTCACATTTCTTTATTCTGAATCCGCAAAAGGATTTTTGTTTACACGTCTTTTGGTATTATTAGGGTCATTAAATTTCTTATGGAAAATCTCAGTTGCCACACGAGCATTGGCACAATTTTCAGTACTGGCGATGGAATCCGCTTTTGGCTTATCTGCTGATTGCATTAGCAAACAATCAGTTTTTAGTTTGTCTAAAATAGGCTTATTCTCTTTTTTAGACAAGAAATCAACTGTATAATCAGGTACTTTTGCTTGTTGACTACAACCAATAAGTAGAAACACACTAAGAGCTATTAATTTTTTCATACTATATCCTTATTAAAAAATAGATGTTAAAACAATAAGCTATGCTTAAAAATGATATTTGGCACGCCTTAATAAAGTTATCTAAAATTACAGATTAACCAAAAAGCAGTTTAACATTTTTTTAGTGCTTTTGCTACTACTTCAACTTCGCCAATGGCTTAATACCAATCGCTCGACGACTTTTATCAAGTAACTTGCGACTATGACGGCGAGCCTTATTCGCTCCCATTTGCAAGATTTCTTCCACTTCTTTTGGATTTGCCATTAGCTCATTATAACGCTCACGGTAAGGGGCAATTTCACCATCAATTTTGTTAAACAAAATCTCTTTTGCCTCGCCCCAACCGATACCTTGCTGATAACGCTCTGCAAGTTCTGCCACTTCTTCAGCAGTTGCAAAGGCTTTATAAATCTCAAATATTGTGCAATTATCTGGGTCTTTTGGCTCTTCTGGAAGTTGGGAATTAGTGACAATTCGCATAATGGCTTTTTTCAGCTGTTTTTGTTGGTCAATTTGCGGATTGTCACCGAATAGAGGAATGGTATTGCCATAACTCTTACTCATTTTTCGACCGTCAAGCCCTGTTAATAAAGGTGTATCTTCATCAACTACCGCCGTCGGCAAGGTAAAGAGTTCTTTATATTTATAATTAAATGTGCCTGCAATATCACGAGCCATTTCAATGTGTTGCACTTATCGGCACTCATCAACACAGGATAGCTAAATAAACCCATGGTAATGCCTTGATCAGGGTCAACGTCGGCTTTTTCCATATTGACATCAACGCTTGCCTTATAAGCGTGAGCTCGGTTCATCAAACCTTTGGCACATGAACAGTTTAAAATCCAAGTGAGTTCAGGGATCTCAGGAATGTCTGATTGACGATAAAAGGTCACTTTTTCGGGATCAAGACCGCACGCTAACCACGCACAGGCAATCGCCCGTGTTGAGGCGTGAATTTGAGCAGGGTCATAGCATTTGATGATGCCGTGATAATCAGCAAGAAAGAAAAATGCCTCATCTTGCTCGTTTGTACTATTAACAATGGATTGAATGGCAGGGCGAATTGCTCCGACATAATTACCTAAGTGGGGGATACCTGTGGTGGTGATACCTGTTAAAATGCGTTTGCTTTCTGTGGTCATAAGTTTGCCTGTGTAATATAAATGGGTAATATAACTGAAGTTATGCAAAAAACAAGATTCCATTAAATTCAAAGGAGTTATACTCTAAAATGGACAGTCCTCCCCCTGACAAGGGGGAGTTAGAGGGGGTTAACAAAGTCATTTAAATAAAATAACTCTGAAGACCCCTCCTAACCTCCCCTTAGCAGGGGAGGGACTGTCCGAGGAGGTTATAAAACCCTGTTTTAAATTGCGAAAATTTCTAAGTGCGTAACTTCAGTAATATAAGAAAATAAAAGGAATTAACGCTCAATATAATCTATCGCTGAGGGAAATTCAACTTGATAATACAATAGCTACGCCAATCTCAACTTTTCTTGACCCCCTCTAACTCCCCCTTATCAGGGGGAAGACTGGTTCAATTTGAGAAAGAGTTAAATTTAACTAATTGATTTATATACTAAAAATAAATTATGTAACTTTATAAAGTTGAGATTGACGTAACTTAGACTATTTATCCCCATCATCTCGTAACCAAGATAAGATTTCGCTATTAGCATCTGGAAGTTGGTATTTGTTAGCCAGTAAATCCGCTTTGCTTACCCAAACTAAGGGTTGACCAAGTTCGCCAATTTTTTTGGGTTGCAATGATTCAAATTGCTTATCGTCAAGAGAAACGCCAAAGATGTGCAAACAGACGCTTTTTTCTGGGTAGTCGTGATGAATTTCTCCCAGTTTATGGCAAGCAGAATCATCAATGCGAATGCCGATTTCTTCAGCGACTTCACGAATGAGAGCTTGCAGTGGTTTTTCATTAGGTTCTAGCTTACCACCAACGAACTCATAGCGTTTGGTGATGCTTGAGAGGGTTTGGTTAAATCTGATTGCATGATTAAATCTTGTTAAACTTTATTAGGTAAGATGGATGAAGAGATATTTTATGTTAGTCGAAAAATTAATCTTGACTAATTCACTAGGGATTAGTTATAATACGCCCATTAGTTGCTGATTGCAATTAGTTTGGCTATGACCGCTAATTCTAATTAATGTTGCAGTCAACGAACTAATCAGCTGATTATTATGACGGCCGGCTATTATAACATAGTAACTATTTTTAGTGATTGTTATTTTAGCGGTTGTTATTTTAATAATACAGTTTTTATTATGTTTAACCTAACGGAGCATACGATGCGACTTACTACTCGTGGCAGATATGCCGTGACCGCTTTGCTAGACCTAGCATTGCAAACAAAGGACCAGAGTAATGCCGTTTCTTTGTCTGATATAGCCAAACGTCAGTCTATATCCATTTCCTATCTTGAACAATTATTTTCAAAACTTCGTAAAAAAGGGATTGTCAGTAGCACTCGTGGAGCATCTGGGGGCTATCGCCTTGCACATCCACTTAACGAGATAGATGTGATGACCATCATTACTGCGGTAGATGAGTCTGTCAACGCCACTAAATGTGGTGGTGAGGGCAACTGCCAAGGTGGTGCAATGTGTTTGACCCATGATCTTTGGTATGCCTTGTCAAACCATATCGAAAGTTACTTGAAAAATATCACATTAGCACAATTATTAGAGATGGAAAATGTGCAAAGCGTTTCTGATCGCCAAAGGCTATTAGATGCCAGGGCTTTGTCATTAGCCGGTCTTGATTTCTCTGAAACAGCAGAAGACGTTTTGGATGCTAGTGTAAACGGCAATATAAATACCAGTATAAATAACAATATCGAAACAATAACCCTAGTTACGCAAGGGTATAATGAGGTTCACCCAGTATGAGTTCACGTTTAATTTATCTAGACTACGCAGCCACCAGCCCCGTAGATGAGAGAGTTGCCGAAAAAATGGCACATTATTTGACTTTTGATGGCGTATTTGGCAATCCTGCCTCACGCTCGCATGGTTATGGTTGGCAAGCAGAAGAGGCGGTAGAAACGGCTCGTATGCAGATTGCTGAGTGTATCAATGCCGATCCTCGTGAAATTGTCTTCACTTCGGGTGCAACTGAGGCAGATAACTTGGCACTCAAAGGTGTTGCTCATTTTTATCAAAAACGTGGTAAACATATTATTACCAGTCAGATTGAGCATAAAGCAATCCTAGATACTTGCCGTCAACTAGAGCAAGAAGGCTTTGAAATCACTTACCTAGAGCCACAAAAAGACACAGGTTTGATTTTGCCAGAGCAGGTAAAAGAAGCACTAAGAGACGATACCATTTTAGTAAGTCTGATGATGGTGAATAATGAGCTGGGCACATTAACAGACGTGCAAGCCATCGGTGAAATCACTCGTGAAGCACGCGTGCTGTTCCATGTGGATGGTGCTCAAGCGATTGGTAAAACCCCTGTTGATATGCAGACCATGAAGATAGACCTG
>PDWI01011859.1_pt1 | contig 10625 bp, 5 predicted proteins | sample 1430891 | NCBI WGS metagenome assembly PDWI01 (sample SAMN01162508, study PRJNA174530) | Oral metagenome, whole genome shotgun sequencing project. | biome: Marine environment; feature: Marine mammal; material: Swab sample of the gingival sulcus; isolation source: swab sample of gingival sulcus... | reverse complement strand
TGGAAGATTGTCAGGTTTGTACGTTTTTAACTTTATCCAACGACTTTGGTTTGATTTTACCATTTTTGTCTCCATAAAATCGGGATAATTGATAATGGCTATTTTGGTTGGCGATAATTTACTTTGGTACAAAAAATACCCTGCAATCGTAACTACTACCAATGCAACGATTAGAAATATTGACTTTTTTTTCATCTTTTGTTTTATTTTAGCTCTTGGTTGTTAGCCGTAAGCTACTTGTTTATTTGTTCTCGTTTTTTATGACGACTTTTATTTACTTGAAAAGAAGGTTACCGACATTTAACAATGCCGATACCTTCTTTTAATTTCTTAATAATATGAGTTTTTATACTTTTTGTTGTGTTTATTCAAACTTTGTTGAACCGTCTTTTTGGTAAAAATACTTGAAACTAAGGTATCCACTTTTATCTTTTTCATTTAAGAAATTAATAAATTGGAATTTCACGTATTTACCGTCTGCTGTTTTTACGACAAAAATATTTCTTTTGCTCATTTTCCACGCCATATCCTCGTGTGAAAAGCCAATCCAATTAGAAGCTGTAGTATTAATACTTGATGTGGTTTTTACTTGTTTATGTGGGTCTCCCAAATAGATACCGTCTTTTATCATTTCATCTTTTTTAAATGATCCTTTTCCAACTTCTGTAACATCATCATATTTTGTCGTTGCTAATTTAAGAATAGCCCCTTGCCCTTTTCCTGATGTTCCACCGTTGGTTCTTACATCATAACGATGAAAAGCGATGTCCCAGTCTGTGCGTTTTGCCCATTTTGCATCATCGCCTTTTGCTGGGTCTGTGTCTCCTGTTCCAACAAATTTTCCTGTTGCAAAAGAGAAATAGTACCATTTGTTATAATCTGTAATGTCTTTCTCTTTTACTTCTAATGCTTTAGTTGCTTTTTTAGGCTCATCATCTTTTTCACAAGATGTTACAAATAATGTTGTAGCCAATAAAAAGATTACTATTTGCCAAATTTTTAAGTTTTTTGTATTCATATTCTTTTTGTTTTTTAATGATTAAATTGTGTCTGTTAAAATTTAATTGATAGACTGCCCCAGTAAGTTCTTCCCGGATTCAGTACGTTTGATTTTATGTTTGAATAGTTAAAAATATTATCTACACCCAATTTGAGTTCAGCATAAATTGAATCTTTAATCGGAACTTGTTGAATATAAACAAATTTCCATATTGAATAAGCCTCTGCTTCTTTAACTGTAATTTTATCCTGTCCTGTTTGTAAATTAAACTCTCTTGTTTGGTATTGACGTGGAGATGACACTCTTCCCGAAAAAGTAAATGAATAAGGGTAACGGGTGTTTCGCGTGTCAAATGTTAAAGCAGTTGTTCCACTGTGTTTGCTGTTTCCTACAATCTGCAAACCTGTATTTTTGTCTTTTGCATCAGAGAATGAATACCCTAATCTGAATTTGAAATGAGATAGAAAACGCCAATTAATATTGCTCTCTAAACCTTTAATTTCAACCTTATCAATGTTTTGAGCTCTCATCTCTATCTTGTTGGTTGTTGCATCTTTTGTTCCAATTAAATTAATTTTGTTGCTTACCTGATTGTAATAACCGTTGATAGAAATGTTAAATTTTTTGTAGGTATATTCGGTTGATAAGGATATGTATTGTGAATTTTCAGGTTTCAAATCTTTGTTACCATAAATCCAAAACATTCCTTGGTGGTCGAAATCATAATATAAATCTCTTAATGATGGCGATTTGTATCCTAAACCTCCTGTTGCTCTTAGTTTTAAGTGTGGAAATGAATACATTATAGAAACTTTGGGCGTAAAATGATTACCAAAAGTAGAGTGATGTGTGTATCTTGCACCTGCAACTAATTCTAAATCTTTCATTACCCTCCAATCTGCTTGTGTAAATAGATTGATATCGTTGGTATATTTATTCTTATCTGCTGTTGGAATGTTTTCACCAAATAATGTGGCTGAAAACATCTTTTCAAGATTAAATTCTGCACCATTTACTAAATCTATCTTTTTACTGGAATATCTGTGAATTAAGTCAAATTTTGTATGTTGAAAATTGGAATTTTTGCTGATACTATCGTTTCTTTTTTCATAGATAAGAAAAGAATTAAAAATATCTGTGTTGGCACTTAATGATAGAGATTGACGTTGGTTGATAGTGTACTCTAATTTGCCACTGGCTGTATAATTTTTATTTAATTTATGTTTTGCAGAAAGGCTCTCTTCGGGATGAAAAACTTCGTGTCTAAAACCAGTTAAATTTGCCTTAATCTTCATTTTTTTATTGGGGGTGTAGATAAATTTACCACCCACAGAATAATCCAAATATTTATCTGCTGTAAATTCTTCCGGTGTCTCAGATGTTAAATCGTAGCCATTGGAACTGTTTCTAAATAAATTGATTTGTGCTGAATATTTTTCTCTTTTTATCCCTACATTTAAATCAGAATTAAATGTATTATAACTCCCATAACGAGTGCTAATATTTCCTTGTAATCCTTTTCTTGGGGTTTTAGTGATAATGTTAATGACCCCACCGATTGCATCAGAACCATACAAGACCGATGATGCACCATTTACAACCTCTATCTGTTTGATATTTTCAGCAGAAATACGTTCCAAATTGACATTTCCTCTGACCTCGCCTATAAGCCTTTCTCCGTCCACCAATACCAAAACGTAATCATTGCCCAATCCTTGAATTGTCATATTAGCTCCGTGAGGGTCAGGATTGAACTGGATACCTGGAATTACATTTTGCAAAGCATCAAAAGCGGTAGCACTTCCTGTCTCTACAATGTCCTTGGAAGAAATCACTTTGGTCAAAAGTGGTGTGTTAGCCAATGTTTTTTTTGTACGTGTACCTGTAATAACGACTTCTTGGAGTGGATTATCTAGTTCGGCAAGGTAAAAATCGTACTTGTAAGTTTTTCCTCTTTCCAAATTAACTTTTTTACTGGTAGAGTGAAACCCAATATGTGATACATTGATTGTGTTTAAGTTGTAGTAAACATCTTTGAGGATATATTTTCCGTTGGAATTTGTTACTGTCTTTTGGTGTCCTATTTTTACCAGAACATTTTTTATTCCAATTTTAGTTTCCGAATCGTAAACCGTACCGTGAATGGTAACTTTGTTTTGTGCTGATACCGTAAAACTAATTAATAGTAAAAGTATTATAAAATATTTTTGTTTCATTTCTATTTGTGTAAAAAGTGGTGCAAAGATAGGATGATTTTTTATAAGTTTCAATCCCTATTTCTTGTGATATTTTCAGTTTTCTAATCACAATAAAAGGGGAGGGAGGTTATAAAGTTCGTAAAGCAATAATTAACCCACTACTACATTGGCAAATTGCCATATTATATATGTTGCCACATTGTCGATTATCATATTATCAAATTATTTTGAGATACTCTCAATAAATAACTAACTTTGCAGTTTATGTTTTATGAAAACATTGACAAATTAAAATATGAAAATAAAAAAAGTCTTATCTATTATATTACTATTATCTATTTTATCAACTTTATCGGCACAAACGAATAAAGTACGTATTTATGGCTATATTATCAACGAAAAAAATAGAGGGATAGAAAGTGCTAAAGTTGAAATAGAGAAGTCGAAACTTTCGACTATAACCAATAAAAACGGATTTTATGAAATCTTTGTTCCTGTTACTGATTCGATAACAATATCATATTCTCATATCGGATATAAAACGTTGAAATATACGATAAAACCGAACAAACAGGTTGTGCAAATTACCACCGTTTTACCTTATGCAAATCAGATGCTTGACGAAGTCAAAATCTCTACCAGAAGACGTTCTTCTTCACAAATGGAAACCCTTAACGCTTCTAAATATAAATTAATGCCTAACGCAACAGGGAGTTTTGAGTCTTTGTTAATTGGTTTTGCCGGAGTAACTTCCAACAACGAATTGAGTTCACAATACAATGTTAGAGGTGGAAACTTTGACGAAAATATCGTCTATGTCAATGGTACAGAGATATATCGACCGATTTTGATTAGAGCAGGACAGCAAGAAGGATTGAGTTTTATCAATCCCGATATGGTGGGAAATGTAAAATTCTCATCAGGTGGCTTTAATGCCGAATATGGTGATAAAATGTCTTCTGTATTAGATGTTACCTACAAGAAGCCAACTCAATTTGAAGCTTCTGCGAAAGTCAGTCTATTGGGTGCTTCTGCTTATGTGGGAACTTCGAGTAAAAAGTTCAAACAGTTACACGGAATACGTTATAAAACGTCAGAATATCTACTTGGAACATTGGATACAAAAGGTTCTTATAAACCCAATTTTATCGATTATCAAACTTATTTGACCTACGATATTTCTCCAAAATGGGAACTTAACTTTTTAGGAAACTTTTCTCAAAATAGTTATGTTTTTCTTCCCGATTCTCAATCCACAAGTTTTGGAACTTACAATATGGCAGAAAAATTAACCATCTTTTTTGAGGGGAAAGAGAAAGACCTTTTCCAAACTGCTTTTGGGACGTTAAACTTGAAATTCAAACCAAATAGTAATTTACAACTTGGTTTGTCGGCTTCTGCTTTTAATACCAATGAAAATGAGACATTTGATATTATGGGTCAGTATGTTTTGAGTGAAATGAAAATGGATAACGGAGAGGCAAAAAAAGGTAAACAACTGGGAGTAGGGACGTATCTCGAACACGCTCGTAATAGACTGAAAGCGAAAGTTTTCGGGTTGGCTCATAAGGGGATTTATGTTCGTAATAAACACACGCTAAGGTGGGGACTTAACCTGCAAAAAGAGATGATTTCAGATAAAATAAACGAATGGGAATTGAGGGATTCGGCAGGTTACACATTGCCTCGCACTCCAAGTCAATCCGTCAATCTATTTTATAATATGACAGCAAAAACCAACTTGAATAGTTTACGAACTTCCGGTTACTTACAAGATACTTATCGTTGGGATACGGACAATTCGCTTTATGCTTTGACGGGAGGTTTACGGGCTTCTTATTGGACTTTTAACAAAGAATTAATCGTGAGTCCTCGTGTCTCTTTGACGATTTTACCTCATTGGGAGCACGATTTCACTTTCCGATTGGCAACAGGAATTTACTACCAATCTCCATTTTATAAAGAGATAAGAAAAAAGATAACCGACGGCAATAATAACAATCTTATCTATCTCAATGACAAAATCAAATCACAACGTTCTTACCACTTTGTACTGGGAGGAGATTACTTTTTCAGGGTGTTAGGACGACCTTTTAAGTTTACGACAGAAGCCTATTTGAAATTGGCGAATCAGATTATTTCTTATTCTGTGGATAATGTTAGAATACGCTATTCGGGAGAAAATGATGCCAAAGCCTATACAGCAGGAATTGATTTCAAACTTTTCGGAGAGCTTGTTCCCGGAACAGATTCTTGGATAAACTTTTCATTAATGAGGTCAAAAGAGGATTTATTGAATGATTTTTATGTTACCAAAGCAGGAAAAACAGTTTATCCGGGGCAGATTTCTCGTCCTAATGAGCAGAGATACAGTTTCTCAATGTTGTTTACGGATTATTTACCCAATAATCCCAAATACAAACTATACTTAAAAGGTGTTTATTCTGATGGTTTACCGATAGGACCTCCTCGTAGTCCAAGATATTTGGGAGATAGATTTCGATTGCGTTCGTACAAGAGAGTGGATATTGGGGTTTCTCGTGTCCTAAGAAGTGAACAAAAAGGCTTGATGTCCAAATCTTTCTTTAAGCATATTAAAAATATTTGGTTGAATTTGGAAGCTTTTAATCTTTTTGATTTTAAGAATGAGAACTCAATCTATTGGGTTTCCGATGTCAATGGAATTCAGCATGGAAGTCCTAATTATTTAACAGGGAGACAATTGAACCTTAAAATAATAGTTGATTTTAAATAAAAACACAGAGTTATGTTAACAGTATCTACACGTGGCAAGGAAATGCCTCAATCGCCCATTCGTAAATTAGAGCCTTTTGCTGTTAAAGCTAGAGCACGTGGTGTCAAAATCTACCATCTTAACATTGGACAACCTGATATTAAAACCCCTGAAATAGCTCTTGATGCCATAAAGAACATTCAACGAGAGGTTTTAGAATACAGTCCGAGTGATGGATTTAAGAGTTTGAGAATGAGTTTGGAAACCTACTATGATAGGTTTGATATGCACATCAATACAGACGACATTATTATAACCACAGGAGGTTCGGAAGCTGTCAGTTTTGCATTTCTGAGTTGTCTTGACCCGGGAGATGAAATTATCGTTCCCGAACCGGCTTATGCCAATTATACTGCGTTTGCAAGAGCTGCCGGAGCAAAGATACGCCCTGTCGTTTCAAGCATTAAAAATGGATTTGCACTACCCTCCATTGATAAATTTGAAGAGTTGGTAACGCCTAAAACAAAAGGAATACTCATTTGTAATCCCAACAATCCGACCGGGTATCTGTACAATCGTAAGGAGATGATGGCATTAAGAGATTTTGTCAAAAAACACAATATTTATCTTTTCTCCGATGAAGTGTACCGTGAATTTTGTTATACAGGAACACCCTATATTTCTGCTTTTCATTTAGATGGTATTGAAAACAATGTCGTTTTAATAGATAGTGTGTCCAAAAGATATAGTGAGTGTGGCATACGAATAGGAGCGTTGGTAACAAAAAACAAAGAGGTAAAAGATACCGTTATGAAGTTTTGCCAAGCACGGTTAAGTCCTCCGTTATTGGGACAAATTGTGGCTGAGGCATCTATTAATACCCCTGAGGAGTATATGCAAGAGGTGTATAGCGAATATTTGGAAAGACGTAACTTCTTGATTGACGGATTAAATCGTATTCCAAATGTTTTTTCAGCCATTCCAATGGGAGCTTTTTACACCGTAGCTGAACTACCGATAGATGATGCCGATAAGTTCTGTACTTGGTGTTTGTCCGATTTTGAATACGAAGGAAGTACCATAATGTTAGCTCCGGCATCAGGATTTTATACGGATTCCGAACAAGGAAAGAATCAAGTCCGTATCTCCTATACACTCAATAAAAGAGATTTGGAAAAAGCATTGGTTATTTTAGAGAAAGCGTTAGAGAAATACAAGCAGTTAATGTGATAATCACTATTAGTTGTCAATTATTAATTGTTAATCACTCATCATTCATCATTCATCATTAAAAATTTATCATTAACCACTTATTACTTTTTTACTTTCAACTTTTTACTTTATTACTAATCACTTATTAAAGATTGCTTCTTCGCTTCGCTCATCGCAATGACGGGCGTTCTGTTCATTGTTTGGTGGCTGAGCTTGTCGAAGCCACGTTGTTGTCGAAGCCACATGTTTTGTCGTTTCGACAGGCTCAACGACCGGATTGCTCGGTGGCTGAGCAGTTCGACAGGCTCACTGACCACTTGTCGAAGCCATTATAATTGTTAGTTGTTAATTATTAATTGTTAATTTTTTTAGCCTTTAGTTTTTAGTCTTTAGCGAATCATTAACCATTAACCATTCATCATTAATAATTAATCACTAATCACTAATTCGCCCCTCTTAATCTCCCCGAAGGGGAGAAACCTCCTCCCTTTTACTCACTTCGTTTCGTGGGTCTAACGACAAGTCTGGGAGGAATGAGGAGGGCTTTTTGTCATTTCGACAGGCTCAACGACCACACTACTCAACGACCACACTACTCAATGACCGTAAAAACTAAAAACAAACCTCACAGGGATTTAAGACCTGTGAGGTTTACTTTCAACTTTATAAACTTTCTACTTTACAAACTTTATAAACTTTATAACTTTCAACTTTACAAACTTCCTACTTAATCACTAACTTGCTTGTGACATTATCGGCTTTGACAAAGTAGATACCTTGTTGGAAGCGATGAAGGGTAACAGTGATGGTGGTAGCAGTAATAGGTTGTGTATAGACTACTTTACCTGATACATCTACGATAGTAAGCTGACGACCCACTGCATTATCACTGACCTCTACTATTACTTGCTCTTGGGCAGGATTAGGATAGATAGAAAGCGTATGACCACTATTAGATATGGTTTCTATTCCTGTTGATTCTGTACAACCTGCATCGTAAGTATCTCTTTCGATTGTCCAGCCTTTACCGATAAGGGTAGTACGGGCTGCCTTTCCGTTAGTTCCGTATTTTAGTCCTTTTGCACCGAGTGTTAAGTTATCGGGTGTTTCGGGATTATTTGCCCAGCCGATAAGGGTATTACCATAGTTAGCACAGTCCATACCGCTATAACTGAACATATTTTCTAGAGAAGATGTCATATAGTTGTCATGGTGTACTACCGATTTAAGATTCCAACTACCTAAATCTTGATTAAAAGCAGAGCAATTGGAGAACATCCCAGCCATATCCGTTACACTACTTACATCCCAACTATTTAACGGTTGATTAAAGGCATCGCAACCATAGAACATATCAGCCATATCCGTTACACTACTTACATCCCAACTATTTAAGGGTTGGTTAAAGGCATCGCAACCATAGAACATATCAGTCATATTAGTTACCTTGCTTACGTCCCAACTGTTAATATCGGCATTAAAAGAAGAGCACTCTCTAAACATTCGATCCATATTAGTAATATTACTTAAATTGGGAGCATCTGTAGCTATTAGTTGCATCTCTTTACAACCACAAAAAGAATGGGCGATAGATTTCCATACTATATCACCCCACTGTTGAATTTCGGTCAGTTTCTCTTGGTCTCCAGAGCTATTACTACCAAAGAGTGCAGGTGTCGCAAACTGTATGCTTTCAAATCCTTGAGGATATACTTTTACAATATACTCTGAAACAGAGCCAAAGTCTATTAATACCGGATTTCCTACTGTGGAAGTTACATTGGTAAGCGTACCGGTATGTGTAGCATCGTGTACATCTTCCCACTCTATGGTATAGTTGGTACCGATACCCGGGAAGTAGATTTGGGTGTAAGAGCTTTCAGGTTTACCGCTTATTGTACTTGGAGGGTTTTTGGTGTACCATTTGGTAATAAATGGTTTGGCACGGTTTACGGTTAATTCTCCGTTATCGTTGTTCCACGCTCCACCTGTACCTGCATAATAGAAATCTCCACTGTTCAATTTATATCTATACGCATAATAGTAAGTGCCTACTCCTACTGCAGTTCCCAGATTTGCCATATATTCATCGTTGTTTCCTGCATCCACATTATAAGTGGCAGAAATCCAGTTTGTCCAAGTAGCAGGGTTGGTATTGGTTGTACTGTATCCTAACTCGGCAGTAATTCCTACTCCTTGTCCTGCTGAATTGGTAACACCTTCTTTATAAACTTGATTTCCCCAATCTATCACATCGGCTTTGAGTGCTTTGGTTACTTTACTTTGTGCATTCGCGGTCATTACCGCTGTTGCTGACATTACCACCAAGACTATCCAGGTGCGTAATAAAATGTAATTTTTTCTCATAATAGTTAAATTTTAGCCCCTCCCTGCCTCCTAAGCCCTCCTCAGTCCTCCCATAAGGGAGGAAGCCGGAATATGCTCGGTTATCAAGTTGGAGCTGATTATTAAATAATTTATTTGTTTTTTAGTTGGAAGTTGGAAGACCGAAGTGGGAAGTCCAAAATCCAAAGTTAATATTTTTGCTTTTAGTTATTAGCTGTTGGCTTTTCGGTGGCTGAGCTTGTCGAAGCCACGTTTTTGTCGTTTCGACAAGCTCAACGACCACACTACTCAATGACCATAAAAGCTATTTGTTGTTTTTCTTTCTGTTCTTTGTCTTGATACAAAGAACCCAAATTACTCCTTTCAGTCGTGAGTCTTCGACAAGTTTCAAGACTGCGAAAACTCGGGCTAAAACAACTGTTAAAATCCTAAAATCCCGAAACTCGTTTGCTACGCAAACTCAAACAGTCGGTATTTTGTAACGGATTTTATCATTTGTTTCTTAACGCTTCGTTTTCAAGGTCGTTCCTTTTCACTTTTCACTTTTTACTTTCAACTTTATAACTTATCACTAATTCGCCCCTCTTAATCTCCCCCTTTGGGGAGAAACCTCCTCCCTTATGGGAGGAATGAGGAGGGCTTTTTGTTAACCATTTATCATTAATCACTTATCACTAAAAACTAATCACTACTTTTTGGTATCCGAAGAGCATTTTTTACCTTTATAAGCCGAACTTTTACGTTCGAAAGTCAAAAGTTTTACTCTTTTATCTAAAAATTTTACTTGCTTTTGTAAAAAATCGGGTTAAAATTCAAAACCGACCTCTTCCGAAGACAAACGAAGCTCTACTTTAATCAAAAGTTGCACTTCCGAAGAAGAACTTTTGTCTTTGTAAGAGGAACTTTTGCGTTCAAAAGTCAAAAGTTTTGCTTTTTTATCTAAAAATTTTACTTGCTTTTGTAAAAAATCGGACTAAAAATTCAAAACCGACCTCTTCCGAAGACAAACGAAGTTCTACTTTAATCAAAAGTTGCACTTCTTTACCTAAAAGCTTTATTTATTTATCTAAAACTTTGGCTCTCTTGCCTAAAAGTTTGTGTTACCTATCCAAAATTTTGGCTTCTTTACCTCAAA
>PDWI01010114.1_pt1 | contig 10626 bp, 8 predicted proteins | sample 1430891 | NCBI WGS metagenome assembly PDWI01 (sample SAMN01162508, study PRJNA174530) | Oral metagenome, whole genome shotgun sequencing project. | biome: Marine environment; feature: Marine mammal; material: Swab sample of the gingival sulcus; isolation source: swab sample of gingival sulcus... | reverse complement strand
CTATGTGCAGAAAGTCAATATGACCCGCGCCCTGCAAGGAGAACTCGCCCGTACCATCACCTCTCTTGCTCCGGTTGAAGCGACCCGTGTTCATCTCGCCCTGCCGGAGAAACGGCTGTTTAACAAACAACCCAAAAAAGCGACAGCCTCCATTATCCTGACACTTAAACCGGGAAAAACCCTTACACCACAGCAGGTACAGGGCGTTGTTCATCTTGTCGCCAGCTCTGTTCCCGCGCTTGAACCGGAGAATGTACAGGTTATTGACCAGAATGGCGTTGTCCTTGAGAGGGAAAAACAGCAGAAAGGAGATCAGCTCGTCACTGAAGATATGCTCTCGTTTCAACAGCAGGTGGAAAACAGAATGGAGATGCGGGCGCAGGATCTGCTCGACAGAACAATGGGCAAGGATAATGCGATGGTGCGCGTCTCGGCGATACTGGACTTCGCAAAGGTGGAAAAGACCCAGGAGTTTTTTGACGGAGACGACCCGGTTATCCGCAGTGAACAGACCAGACAGGAGTTCAACGCCAATGAAACAGATGGCGGTATCCCCGGTGTGGAGTCCAATATGCAGGGCAACTCCCTGGAGGCAACAGGCACCACCTCGAACCTGAGCGAAAATTCCAGGATTGTTAATTATGAAATAAGTAAAACCATCAGCAAGATAGTTAATCCGATAGGGACAATAAACAGGCTGTCAGTCTCGGTGCTGGTCGCAGACAGGGTTATCCCAGGCGATAGTGATGGCAAAAAAACCGTAACCAAACCGAGAACTCCGGCCGAATTGCAGGCCATTGAAAATATGGTGGCAAGAGCGATAGGCCTTGATACCGAACGGGGTGATATGATCAGTGTCCAGTCCATGCCCTTTGTTAACGATGATGCCCAGGCACTGCAGGCAAACACACCAGGAGGAGAGGATTATTATCAATATCTCCCCTTTATTAAATATGGACTCATTGCCCTTGGCGCATTTCTGATTTACTTTCTGTTACTACGCCCTGTTATTAAAACCATGCGCGGTGAGGTGAAGGAACACTACAAGACCGTGGAAGAGATGCAGCAGAAGCTGCTGGAAGAGAAAGAGAAAAAAGCGAACCTTGACTCCGGGGAGGAGGCGTTGCCTCACCTTCCGGTAAATGAGGTGATAAGCCAGATCCGCAGGGAGATCATGGCCGACCAGGTTCCCACCGCCTTTATTCTCAAGAACTGGATTCAACAGGGGTAACAGCAGATGGCACAGCAAAAATTCACAGGGGTGGAGAAAGTGGCAATATTCCTGATGTGTCTCGGCGAAAAGGCTGCCGCCCGGATATTTGATGAGCTCTCCGATGAGGAGGTCCACCAGGTAACCTCTGTTATGGCCAATATCGACCATATCCCGCAGCAGACAAAAGAGATGGTCTTTCAGGAATTTCAGGATTCACAGCAGCAGCTTGCCGGGCTTTTTCTGCGGGGTGAGGATTTTGCCAGAAATGCCATCAACAACACCCCCGGGGAGACACGGGCACAGTTTTTACTAAATAAATTTCTGTCAAGAACCGAAACAAAATCACTGGAGACAATCTCCCAGATGTCGCCGCAGATGGTTGCCGGACTTCTGGAACATGAGCATCCGCAAACCATTGCCCTTGTTCTCTCCACCCAGCAGATTGAACATTCAGCGAATATCCTGACCCATCTGCCGGAAGAGATGCATACCGATGTCGCGTACCGGATATCGAAGATAGACAAGGTCTCTCCCGATGTCCTCAACGGTATCGAAGACGCCCTGCATCATGAGATAGGCCTGGTAAGCAGCGGGTCACAGAAACATGTTGGCGGCATGGATGCCATTGTCGGGATCCTCAATAACGTGCAGAACAACCTGGACAACGAGATTCTCGAAGAGATGGAAGAGATTGATCCTGAAATGGTTGAGGAGATCAGAAAGCGGATGTTCACCTTTGAAAATCTCATCTCGCTCGATGGCCGCTCACTGCAGATGATTCTCAGGGAGATCAACAACGACTCACTCACCCTTGCCCTGAAGACCGCTTCTGATGAGATGAAGGAGAAGATCTTCACCAATATGTCGGCACGGGCGGCGGAGATGATAAAGGATGACCTTGACGCAATGGGGCCTGTCCGGCTCTCTGAAGTGGAGATTATGCAGCAGTCCATTGTCAAGATAGCACTAAAACTTGAGGAGGAAGGAAAGATTATCCTCAGTTCCGGAGGCAGCGATGAGCTTGTCTAGATACTATAAGCGGACAGACTCCTTTCAGCAGGAGCAGATGGTGAAGGGAAGTGTCATACAGAAAGAGGGCTGGAAACCACTGGCAACACGCCCGCCCACTTTTTTTGTACCACAATCAGAGGAGATCCCGCAGACAGTTTTTCCGACGACAGCCGAACCTGATCAGACCGAAGAACAGACGCAGATCACTCCGCAGCCGGAACCACCGGTCGCGGTACCGGAGGAGGGAGCAGACAACGCTGACAGGATCGCGCAACAGGCCGCTTCTGAAACAGCAGGGCCGGACTTTCCCCTGCCGCCGGATTTTCACGAGCCCGCCCCATCCTCACCTCAGCCGGAAATTGATCTGAGCCAGTATATCGCCATCAGCGAAGCACAACAGCAGATGGAGTCAGCCTACCAGGAAGGGCTCCAGAATGGCATCAAACAGGCGGAAGAGGATTACGGCTCGGCGGTAGCAGCACTGAACAATATCTGCACCCAGCTCAATACCCTGCAGGAGACGATAATCAGGAACAGCAGCGGCGAACTGCTGGAATTTGCGCTGGCCATTACCGACAGGATCCTTCGCTTTTCTGTCGCCAATCAGGACAAAACAATTGTCGCGACCATTGAAGAGGCGCTGCAGCGGGCGATCCGCTCCGAGGAGTTTACCATCTATCTCCACCCGGAAGATATGGATATTGTCCGGCAGAAATCTGGTGATATTGTTGCCGGAATCAGCGGTCTTGATAATATTCTTCTGAAAAGCGACCCCGCTATCGAACGCGGCGGCGCCAGGCTGGAGTCGGACAACTGCACCATTGACGCGACCATCGCTTCCCAGTTTGAAACGATTCGCGATGAGATTCTCAAGGCCCGGTAAGCGGCAAAAGCCAATGAAACTGACACCGAAAGATATCGCTCGTCTGGAGCCGATCAAGATCTGGGGAAAGGTGACCCGCATCGTCGGCCTGGTTATTGAGGGCTACTGCCCGCTGGCGACCATCGGTGCCCTTTGTGAGGTTACTCCGATTGATGGTGGAGAGAATGTCTTTGCCGAAATCGTCGGATTCCGTGACAACCAGGCGCTGCTTATGCCGCTTGGCGAGCTGCGGGGGCTTGGTCCCGGCAGCAGCATACGGGTTGTGCGCAGCAGTGCAACAATCCCGGTAGGTCACAACATGCTGGGACGAGTCTTTGATGCCATGGGTGATACCTATGACCAGAAACCGCCGCCTGTCCTTGACGATGAGACAGAGCTTTACGCGCTGCCCCCCGGCCCGATGGAGCGGGAGAATATCAAGGAATCAATGGATCTTGGTGTACGGGCGATCAACGGCATGCTCACCTGCGGTTTCGGTCAGCGCATGGGAATCATGGCCGGTTCCGGGGTGGGGAAGAGTGTGCTGCTTGGCATGATGTCAAAGTATGCCCGCGCCGATATCAACGTTATCGCCCTTATCGGTGAACGGGGCCGGGAGGTGCGGGAATTTATTGAACGGGATCTTGGCAAGGACGGGCTTGCGCGCTCGGTTATTGTGGTGGTCACCTCTGATCAGTCACCGCTGCTGCGGATGCGGGGGGCCTTTGTCGCCACTGCCATTGCCGAATATTTCTGTAAACAGAACAAGAACGTGCTGCTCATGATGGATTCTGTTACCCGTTTTGCGATGGCAATGCGGGAGATCGGACTGGCCATTGGCGAACCTCCCACCACCAAGGGATATACCCCGTCTGTCTTTACCGCACTACCAAAACTGCTGGAGAGAGCGGGGAAATTTGTCAATCAGGGTTCGATCACCGCCCTCTACACAGTGCTGGTAGACGGCGATGATATGACGGAGCCGGTTGCCGATTCCGTCCGTTCCATCCTTGACGGGCATATTGTCCTCTCCCGGGCGCTGGCGGGAAAGAACCACTTCCCGGCTATTGACGTCCTTAACTCTGCCAGCCGGGTTATGCGGGAGATAACCTCAAACCGCCATCAGGAACTGGCAGGCAAGGCCCGTAACGTGCTGGCAAACTATCAGGAAGCAGAGGATCTGATCAATATTGGCGCCTACGCCAGGGGATCAAATCATAAGATAGATTACGCGGTGGAAAAGATCGATGCCATTAACGGCTTTCTGCGCCAGGGTTTCAATGAAACAACCAGCCTGGGCGACACCCTGTCTCAATTGGGTGAAATTTTAAGCGAGAGAAAAGCGGAAAAACCTGCCCGCAGAAATCGACGCCGCTCTGATCTGTCCTGAATTTTACGGGATTGTGCCGCAAGACAGATCCCCCCCCTGAACAGGAGCTCTCTACGGTAAATAATGAAACCTTTTGCCCTTGAAAATGTTCTCCGTCACAGAAAACGACAGGAGGATCTCGCCCGGAACAGATTTACCGAGGCAAAGGAGATTGCCGAGATTACCGGCAGACGTCACAGGGAAGAGAAGGCCAAACTGATCACCCTGCTGCAGAGGATTGAAGAGATACAGCGGGAGGGGATAGAGATAACCATGCTTATCCGCTATCAGGATCAGGTCTCTCAACTGAAAAGGAATATTGCTGCCATAGAAAAAAATTTAAGGGAAAAGGAGAATCTTATGCGGCAGACACAGGAGAACCTGCTGCATAAGACCAGAGAGCGGCAGATTATGGAGCAGTTAAAAGAGGAACAAAACAGGACATGGCGCAAACACCTTGAGAAAAAAGAGGCGATGATGCTTGATGAGATTGCAGTGATGCGTCATGGCACGGAATTATAACAGATTAGAGAGAGACGATAATGAAACAAGCGAGAATCAACGTAAGGAGAAAGGGCTGCGTCGTCCTCTTTCTGCTGCTGGTTTTTCTTCCGGAAAGTGCTGCGTTGGGCGCCGGTCAGCAATACACATCTGTTGAGGAGCGCCGGATTGCCGAAGCTATCAGTAAAGAGCGGAGACGGGTGCGGCAGGAGTGGATAAAGATCGATCTGCGTAAAAAAGAACTAAAGGTAATAGAGGAGGGGGTCGATAAGAAAATTGCCGAGATTGACCGCAAGCTGCTGCAACTCCAGGCGCAACAGAAAAAGATTGAACAGCTGCTTGCCAAAAAGTCGATCGCCGAGAAAAAGCGTATCGCCAGTCTGGCAAAGATATACGCAAAGATGACACCGGCAAAAGCGGCACAGGCCATGGCCGGCCTTGATGAACAGCTGGCATCAGATATCCTGGAACAGATGAAGGTAAAACCTGCGGCCCGGATCCTTGATGCAATCTCGCGCCAGAAGGCAACAGATTTAAGCAGAACTTACTCAACGATACCCATCAAATAACCAGAAGGTCATATACCATGCCGGAAAGCGCTTTTCTTTCTCTTGCCCCGTTTACTGCCACAGCTCCTCTTCAGCCGGAGGTTTCCGCTGCCGCTCCCGCAGCAACTGACACCACAGACTCAGAGACCATCAATTTTAACGACTTTCTGCAGGGAGCAAGCCAGAGACAGCGATCCGCCAGAACAGCTGCCAGTGAAACCGATTCTGCCAGCGGAACAACAAACAATCCGCAATCTGCAGATACCGATCAGAGAGAAAAGGAGGTGACCATCTTGCTGACGGAGGAGTCCGCAAAAGGTGGCGATCAACCTCAACAGAAAGGAGAAGATACAGCGGAAGCAGAGAGTGACCTGCAGGCAGGAGAGGAGGATGCCTCCACAACCAGCCCTGCTGGGCAACAGATAATGCAATGCCCGGTACCGCAAGACAGGGAGGATTCTGCTGCCACTCTTTCAGCGGAGAGAGAGGTGAGCAGGTTACAGGGAGATAGCGGAACAGCGAATCTTACCAGACAACAGGATATATCGGCTGCAGAAACAGGTCCCGCTGGTAAGGGCAGCATCACCCGGCAACAGACAAAAGAGCCCCCTTTTCTCCCTGCAGCCCAAACGGCAGACTCCCTTGTCACGCGGCAGGGACTGCAATTAACACCAGGGAGACAGAGCGAGGAAAACAGAGGCGGGGAGAGTAGAAACGTAAAAGCCTCTCTCTCCTTACAACAGACTGAATCCTCGAAAATCTCACTCTCCTTCAGTCAGCTGCAAATACAGACAGCACAGGGGGGAGGAGTAATCGCCGGAGGCTGGCAGGGAAGTGATGCTGTTATAACCAGGTTGCAGAACATCATTGATGCGGCTGATGAAACGGGTTCCGTCGCCATTGCCATAACGAAAGGAACCGCCATATCACAACAGTCAGTATCACTGAAGACAATTGAACAATTTCACTCAACCGATATATATCCTGCTGCGGAGGAGAGCCCCCTCTCCCCTGAAACCACCACTGTCAACGCAAGATTATTCAGAATTCTGGGCAGCGGGGGGCAGAACAGTGCCAACCGGCAGTACAGCGCTGGCTCGCTGCAACCGGAAAGCCATACACCAGGGGGGGGGTACTCATCATCTGCTCTCATCACAGAACCCCATAACCAGGAGGCCCAGCCCGCTCTTGCTGGAGAGAAAACTTCCGTAACAGTCGGATCCCTGACCACGGCAAAAGATGTCTCCGCTAACGGGTTGCAAGCAGTTCCCGCAGAGGCAGAATCCAGAACCGCCATCAATGGAAATCTGGAAAAACAGAGCAATCCTGCTTCCGGCAGCAGCCTTATAAACAGGGTTCTACCGATGGAAGGCAGCGCTGAAGGCGCCCCTTTCTCATCTGATTCCGGCGGAAATGGCACCCTGTTTTCCCATACAGATCAATCACAAGCTGTTGAGACGGCAGCAGCGCCGGCACAGACAATCACCCTCCCTTCAGGATTGACCGTGCGGGAAAATGAAGTGGTTCGTCAATTTATGGATAGATTTCAGATTAACGGCCGTAATCTTGAATCCCGTATCAATATCAAGCTCAACCCGGCAGAACTTGGCGAGATAGAGATCACCCTTACGGTGAAAGAGAAGACGATCAAGGCAAATGTTGTTGCGCAGAGCCAGATTACGCAAGGTATTCTGGAAAAGAATCTGGACAGGATCAGAGCCATTCTTGAAAAACAGGGTTTTGCCATTGGTGAGCTTAACATTATGACCAGCGATCCTGCCGCTGCGGAATTCGATCTTTTCGAGCGGGAATTTGCCCGGCAGCAACAGGATACTTTTCCGAGAAAGAACCGATCAACCGCACTGCCCAGCCAGCAGGAGGAAGCGGCACAGGAAACCGAGAAAGAAGAAGGCAGAGTCAATCTGGCCGTATAAGGGGGAAACAATGACCGATCTCTACAGCAGTATAAACGCCGCATCAGGAGTAAAGACAGATACCACCGCAACAGCGCAGAACCCCAAAGGCAGCACTCTGGGACAGGAACAGTTTTTAAGGCTCTTTGTTACCCAGCTGCGGAATCAGGATCCGCTAAACCCCCAGGACGCAACCGAGATGTCTTCCCAGCTTGCCCAGTACAGTCAACTGGAGCAGCTGACAAATATGAACAAAAGTATGAAGACTCTTGTGGAGGCATACCAGAATTCCGACAAGATCTCTTCTCTTAACACCATCGGTAAGGAGGTGGCATTCAAGGGTTCGGATATTGCCTATAACGGCGAACCTGTAGCCATTGGTTATCATATTGATAATCCCGCCGCCACTGTTGCCATCGCCATCAAAAAAGAGAATGTCGTTGTCGCAACCATTGCCGGGAAAGAGCTGGGCAAGGGCGACCACTATCTTACCTGGGACGGTACAGATAACAGCGGCAATCCCCTCTCTCCAGGCAAATATACCTTCTCCGTGCAGGCGACTGACAGTGAGGGCAAGGCAGCCCAGTTGACCACCCTTGTCCGCAGTGAAGTGACAGGTATTGACCTGGCAGGACAAAATGGCGGCACCATTAAGACCAGGGGTGGAGATATTGATTTTAACTCTATCCTTGGCGTCTATAACAAGGCATGACCCTGTACTTTCATAAAAAAAGAACAGGGTTGATATAAAAAAGCTAAAGTCTTTATCGCTGACAACCGATACCTGAGAAAGCTGAAAAAACCAGAAAACAATTTACCCGAACAGGATTTCAAGGAGAACACAATGGGAATTTCAAGCGCGTTATATAGCGGGGTCAGCGGGCTAAACACCAACGGCACTGCGATGAGTGTCCTTGGTAACAATCTCGCCAACACCAACACCATAGGCTATAAAGGCTCTCGCTCTGTCTTTTCTGACCTGCTGTCAGGAACAGTCAGTGGCTCAGGAGGCCGCTCCCAGGTTGGCCGCGGTGTCGGCATGTCCACCGTTGACCAGGTCTTCAGCCAGGGGACATTTGATACCACCGAATCAAATCTTGATTGCGCCATAGAAGGAGAGGGTTTCTTTATTGTCAGCCCCCCGGATGAGCTGACGAACTACTATACCAGGGCAGGCGCCTTCCGCTTTGATGGCGAGGGATTTATGGTTAACGCAGAAGGCTATCGGGTTCAGGGGAAACAGTTTGATGTCGAGGGAAATCTCCTGCCCGGTGATGCCAAGGATATCCAGATTGTCAATCGCGGTCTGGTCGGCGGCAAGATCTCTGATGAGATCACCTTGAACACCAACCTTGACTCCCGGTCAGAGATCAGACAGGCCGCCAGTTTTAACGCCTCAGATCCAACAACATATAACTATGCCTCCTCCGTTGAGATCTTTGACTCACTCGGCGTCTCCCATGTGGTGACCATCTATTTTATGCGGGACTCCAATGATGTCGCGGCAGGAACAAGTACATGGAAGGTGGCATGGACAGCAAACGATGTTAACGGCAATCCTCTTGGCGCGGTAAACGCCGATGGAACGCCGAAAGGAAATATGCTGGAGCCTGGTCCGGTACTGAAACCGGGACTGCCTGCCACAGAAAATCTTGTTTTTGACTCCACAGGCCTGCCGGTGGATCCGGATCCCGGTACAGACGAGAAGGAAGACACCCTGCTGACCCTGCCGGGCGCAAGCCTGCAGTGGGGCAATGGCTCGGCGGTAAAGGATATCAAGGTCAAATTTGCCACCACCCAGTACAGCAGTGACTCCACCGTACTCTCCGTTGACCAGAACGGTTTCGGCGCCGGCAGTATGACCAATGTAGAGATTGATGAAAATGGCCGTGTTCTGGTCAACTACTCTAATGGCAAACAGAAAAAGGTTGCCCAGCTCTCTTTGGGCAAATTTGCCAACCCCAATGGACTGGAGCAGAGAGGGGCAAATATTTATGGCGCTACGCTGGAATCAGGGCCTCCCCGTGTTGGTATACCGGATAAGGAACTGGGAAAGATATTTACCAACTCTCTTGAAAAATCCAATGTTGATATGGGTAATGAGATGGTGCAGATGATAACGGTACAGCGCGGTTATTCAGCAAATTCAAAAATTATCACCACTGTCGATGAGATGATGCAGGAAGTGATCAACCTGAAACGATAATTCTTCCATCGTCATTTTTTTGACGGGTAACAGCCTGAAGATCAAATCCCCCTGGATCTTCGGGCTGTTATTTTTTGGGGTTTTGCGTTTAATCTTTTCTCTCTGTTCCGGATTTCTGATGAGCAGCATTTGTTATATATCCCTGCGAAACACTCCTGCAGCCAGTATATCGTAATCATCTTGCACAACACCCTGGTTCAGGAATAGTATTTGCATAGTAGCAGAAACAGATGATCCGGTTATTTTGCAATTAACAAGCTCCTCCGTCTATGCTAAACTGGCTGCCGGATATGTTGTGCAAGGTATAATCGTTCACTTTTCCTGTTGATGGAGGTGTTTTTTGGATCTTTCTACAATAATTGGTATCTGCGTCGCCTTTGGCCTGATGCTTATGGCCATCCTGCAGGGTGGGCCGCTGGGAATCTTTATTGATGTTCCGTCCCTGCTTATTGTCTGTGGTGGAACCCTGGGAAACACCCTGGTGCACTACCCGTTCAAGGATGTTTTCGACGCGCTCAATGTCGCGAAAAAAACGCTGCTCTACAAGGAGACCTCTGTTGCCGATCTTATTGCCCAGCTTATGGGTTTTGCCAATAAGGCAAGAAAAGAGGGGATCCTTGCCCTGCAGGGAGCAATGAATGAGGTTGAGGATGAGTTTCTGCAAAAGGCAATACAGATGGCAGTTGACGGTCAGGAGCCCGCGACCCTGCGTAATATGCTAGCAACAGAAGTGGAATATATAGAGATGCGACACAGCAAGGGGGCAAATATCTTTGTCTCTATTGCCGGCTATTCCCCGGCGATGGGAATGGTCGGAACACTTATAGGTCTGGTGCAGATGCTGCAGAATATGGCAGACCCATCCTCCATCGGACCGGCGATGGCGGTCGCCCTGCTGACAACGTTTTACGGGGCTGTTATCGCCAATGTCTTCTGCCTGCCGATGGCCGGAAAGCTGAAAAACAGATCTGAAGGAGAGATTCTTATCAAGACATTGATGATC
>PDWI01010113.1_pt1 | contig 10626 bp, 9 predicted proteins | sample 1430891 | NCBI WGS metagenome assembly PDWI01 (sample SAMN01162508, study PRJNA174530) | Oral metagenome, whole genome shotgun sequencing project. | biome: Marine environment; feature: Marine mammal; material: Swab sample of the gingival sulcus; isolation source: swab sample of gingival sulcus... | reverse complement strand
CTTCGAGGCGGGCATCTGGAGGATATTTTTTAGGACAAAAAATATCCGAAGCGCCAAGCGAGAGCTGAGGATCAGCGAAGCGATAGAAGAGAAGACAAATACGTATAGCCTTTTCAAATTCATATTTTTTTATAGCAGAAAGGAAAGAGTGAAACAATAAAAAAAACATTGTTAATCATTGATAATAGGTTGTTTAAAGTGAGTTTAAAATAAAAAGTGGGGTGATAACAGGTGCAGTTTTTGGCATTATCCCATTTTTTTTAAGCTAACTCTTAAAAGGCGTCGTGTTTTGTCTTCGAGGCGGACATTTATTAATACTTACCATTAAAGATTTATTGTTTCTTCGATTTATAAGATTTTAATGCAAAGATTGTGTGTGAGTGATTGCCTAGCATTAAAGATTTATTGCTTTAAGTCTTAGTGTAGGGATTTCTTTTTTTGCAATAAAAAAGTAAAAATTACTCATTATTAAGGCTCTTGAATATTTTGGCAAAAAAAATAAATTCTTCTTATTGCCAAAGTACCTATTTTTCTCTATAATTTTGTATAATGAAAATAAATTTTAATAATAGGGAAAAATAATGGAAACTATCAAAAAAACACTACGCGATTCTGCAGCCGTGCGTTGGTTTGTTGTCTTTTTAGTCAGTGGATTAACGTTTGGAACTTATTGGTTTCAAGATTTCTTTGCAGGAATAAAGCCGATGATGGAATCACAAATGGGAATTTCATCATCCGATTTTGGAGCTCTTATAGGAATTACAACATTTGCAAACATGATAGGTATGATAATTTTAGGTGGTATCATACTCGATAAATGGGGAATTAGGCTTACCGGAATAATTTTTGGCTTAATTGCAACTTTAGGAGCAGGTATAACAGCACTCGGTTCTTCTGGATTCTTTTCTTCGGATATGTCAACAAATTTAATTATTATGATGGGTGGAAGAATTCTTTTTGGAACAGGTCTTGAAGTTATTTGTGTTCTTGTAACAAGAACAATAGTAAAATGGTTTAAAGGATATGAAATGGCACTTGCCATGGCATTAAATATGGGATTTGGTCGATTGGGATCGGCTATGGGAACAGCAATTTCTCCTGATATTGCTGGCGTTTCCAAAAGTGTTCCTGCAGCAGTTACCTTTGCAGCCGCATTAATTGGGGTAGGCTTTATTATGTTTTTGGCATACATTATGTTTGACATAAAGATTGATAAGCAACAAGAAAATGAGAACGAACAACAAGAGGACGAGCAATTTAAATTGAATGATTTGGTAAAACTAGTTACCAATAAATCTTTTGTTGCCATTGCATTACTTTGTGTTGCTTTTTACTCTGCTGTTTTTCCTTTTATGCAATATGCCCCCGATTTATTAATAAATAAATTTTCCTTTACCAATGAATTACCCGCTAATAGTGGTTTAGTTCTCTTTGGAAGTCAAACTTTTGGGACAGTTGCTATTTATTTGGGATTATTTATATTTAGCTTGGCTTTTACTCTTATTCCTTTAAATGTAAAATCGAAAAAAAATAAAGTTTTATCAATAGCTATTATAGGAGCTCTCTTTAGTGGGTTTATGTATTATATTTGGGATACTCTTGCCGTATGGTTGCAAAATGGTCCAAAAACGGCAAGCTTAATACCGCTTGCTACATTACTATTTACGCCAATCTTTGGTTCTATCGTTGATAGAAAGGGGAAAGCGGCAAGTTTAATGATTTTAGGTGCCTTATTGCTTATCTTTGCTCATCTCTCACTTTCAATATTTAATAGTGTAATCTTAGGTTATATGGGATTGATTGCTTTGGGTATTGCTTTTTCTTTGGTTCCTGCTGCAATGTGGCCTTCCGTTGCCAAAATTGTTCCGGAAAATAGACTGGGTACTGCTTATGCTACTATGTTTACCGTGCAAAACTGGGGATTGGGGGCATTTTTCTGGGGTATAGGAAAAGTTCTTGATTTAGCTAACCCTACAATTTTTAAAACATTGGAAGCACAGAGAAAATCTTTGGCGGCTTCCGGATTAAGTAAAGCTGAGATTGCCGCAAAATTAGAGATTTTTATAAAACAAAAAGGAATGATTTATAACTATACCGTTCCAATCTTAATGCTAGTAGCTTTAGGGGTGATATCTATTTTCTTGGCTCTTCTTCTAAAAAAATCAGATAAAGAACAAGGTTATGGTTTAGAATTACCGACTAATTAAATAATTAATGAAACAGGAAAACCCGATATAAAAAAACGGGTTTTCCTGCTTTTTATTGTTCTTTCATATATTATCCAATTATCTTTTATTTATTTCTAATTTTGAACATAATAAAAAATATTGAGAAATTGTAATTTAATGAATATTATTTTAAGAAACATCCTTGAAAAAGGTTATTTGCCTTCATGTAATCTCTTATTTCTTTGATAAGTTGGGCTTTTTCTAATGCCCATTGGGGAGCAACATGTAAGAGGATGTCTCTTTCTCCTGTTATTCTATGTATGCTGATTTCTGGGGAAACTAGACCGATCAATTCGGAGATAGTTTTTATGTATTCTGTTTTTGAGAACAGTTTTATCTTTCCATTATTATACATCTTTTCTAATATTGTGCCTTTAATAATATGTAACATATGGAGTTTTAATCCTTCAGGTTTTAATCTGTTCATCTCATTGATTGATATCTTCATGTCCTCAAGAGTTTCTCCCGGGATACCTATAATTAAATGAATGATTTGTTCAATCCCGTTTTTTTTTAATAAATTTGATGATTTTTTTAAATCTTCATATGTATGATTTCTATTTAAAAATTTTAAACTTTTTTCATGTATTGATTGTAACCCCATTTCTACAACAAAATATCTTTTTTTTTGTATTTCTTTAAAGAGACGTATATGTTTATCATTGATAAAGTCTGGTCTTGTAGCAATAAAAAGTGCTTTTATTTGAGGATAATCGTCTAAAACTTTAATTTTTTCTTCTAACTCTTCTATAGGGCAGTGAGTATTTGCATGAGCCTGAAAATAGGCTATATAATTATAATCTTTTTTTTTACTCATAAAAAAATCGATTTGTTTCTTGAGATTTAATCCTAAAGTATGGGTTGGAGCAGAGCCGTAAGAATCACAAAAGATACAACCTGCTTTTGACAAAGTTCCATCTTTATTAGGGCAATTAAATCCCGGGTCTAAGGGAAGCTTTTTTATTTTTCCTTTTAATTTTAATTTATCTTTTAAAAAAGCAGAAGTATTGTAATAAAAGATGTCATTTTTCCAGCAATTCACAAATTTTTTCATATAGTACGTTTAAATCAATAGGTTTTTCAAGAAATGCTTCAACCATTAAAGTTTGCATGCTCTCTTTAAGTTCTTTTTTTTTGTAAACACCGGAGATAATAATAATTGGTAGGAAATAACGTTTTTTTATTGTTTCTATGATATTAATCCCATGTTCTTCAGGCAGTAAAAGATCACAAATTATTAGATGTGGGAGATCTCCTTCCATTTTTTTTAGTGCTTCCACTCCATCTTTAGTCGTAAGGGTTAAGAAGCCTTTCTCTTTAAGATAACTCTCCAATAGCTCCCTTATTTGGGGTTCGTCGTCAATAATAAGAATTTTTTTATTTTTCACGTTTCCATACTTCCTTAAATACTATATAATAGTCTACCATAGACCAGAGTAAAAAGGAAACACAAGCATTTTGTAAAAATTGTTTTATTATAAAAAAACCGTCTCCTTTTGTTTGTAAATTAATAACGCATACCATAAGATATAGGGCTACTCCTGTTAAAGTAATTTTACCTATAATTTTAGAAGGTTTAATCATGTTAATTTTTTTATAAATAAAATAGCTACCCAACATAATTATAAAATCTCTTAAAATTATAATTGTAGCAAGCCAAATTTGAATTCTCCCTTTAATAACAAGAGCAATAACAACCGATATTATAAATATTTTATCGGAAAGAGGATCTAAAACTTTACCGAGCTCGGAAGTCAAATTTAATCTTCTGGCAAAATAACCATCAAAAAAATCCAATAAAAAACCTGCTATGTAAAGAGCCAGAAGGGTAATATAATTTTCAGGTTTATTTTCAATAAGCAGATAAAAAATGAAAGGAATAAACATTATTCTTAATAAACTCAGCATATTTGGCAGATAGAATAATTCTTTAATTTTCATAATTTTTTATATTATACTACAATCACGAGGTAATATTTACCGCCTTTTTAATTTCTTTTCTATCTCCTCCAAACTATAAGTTATAATTACAGGTCTATGATGAGGACAAAAGTCAGGATTTTTTGTTCCCAATAATTCTTTGACCAGATTAAACATCTCTAAATGATGTAGTTTGGTATTTGCTTTAATTGAACTTTTGCAAGCTATTGTTGCTAATATTTTATCTTCATAATTTTTTTCTTCTTTATTGTTTTTTATTTCGATTATATTTTTAATTATACTTTCAATATCTTTTTCTTTTATGATTACCGGAAATTTTTTGATTTCATAAGTTCTTCCTCCCATGGGTTCAAGGTGAAAGCCAGTTTCTTTTAATTCTTTGAGCATGGAATCTTCAAGCATAGCCGACTCTGAAATGGAAAACTCTATTAACAAAGGAAAAAGAGGTGCGGTATAAAGCATTTCTCCTTTTTCATATTGTTCTTTTAATTTATTAAAGTTTATTCTTTCCTGTGCATTATGTTGGTCTACTACGAATAAATTATCTCCTTTTTCTACCAGAATATAGGAGTTAAATAATTGTCCTATTATTCTAAACTCTTCTTGAGGTAGTTTTTTTTCTTCTTCATCTTTTTTATTATAAATCTCTTCATAATTATCTTTAAATAGATCTTCACTTTTGGGCTCTGTAAAATCTGAGTTTGAGAAAATTGGTAATCTCTGTTCAAGTGATGTGGAATAATAATTTTCCTCTTTAGAAGAACTTTCCTCTTTATCTGTCTTTATTGTGCTGTATCCAGCTTCAATATCTCTAAATTGAGAATCTATTGCTCTTTTAACAAGGGAATAAACTTTATCGTTTTGAGTAAATTTAACTTCTAATTTCATGGGATGAATATTTACATCTATGTCGGAAGGTGGAATCTCTAAAAAGAGTATTGCTCTGGGGCTTAGACTTTTTTCTAAATAAGGTTTAAAACTGTTATTAAGAGAAGCAATAATCGTTCTTTCTTTTACAGGTCTTTTATTTACAAAGAAATGTTGAGATCTCTTATTTTTTATGGCTTCGGTCAATTTTGAGACATAGCCTTTGATTTTATAATCCTCTAACTCAAATTCAACTTTTTGCATTTTATTTAGTATATTTTTCCCAAGAACTTGATAAATTTTTTCTCCTATATCTGTCACTTTTGAATAATCAAATAAAAGTTTCCCGTCATTACTTAGAGAAAAAGCTATATTGGGGCGACAAAGAGCTGTTTCTTCTATAAAAGCACTGATAAGATTTAATTCGCTTCTGTGACTTTTTAAAAATTTCTTTCTAACTGGAAAGTTATAGAATAAATCTTTAACAATGATTGTTGTTCCTTTTACCCTATTTGAAGGTTTTATTTCCTGTAGCTTACTATTGTGATAAAAGCAATGCCAAGCTTCTCCCTCATCATTATCTGATGTTATGAGTTCTATTTTTGATACTTCAAGTATTGAAGGTAGTGCTTCTCCTCTAAATCCCATTGTGTTTAATGAGTTAAAATCTTCTATCTCTTTTAGTTTTGAAGTGGCGTGCCTTTTAAAAGCTATAGGCAAATCTTCTTTATTAAAGCCTTCTCCGTTATCACTTATATTTATTTCTATCTTTCCTGCGGCAAGAAGTTGTATGGAAATTTCGTCGGCTCCGGCATCAATTGAATTTTCCACTAATTCTTTTACTACGGATACTGGTCTTTCTATTACTTCTCCTGCTGCAATTTTGCCATATACTTCAGGTTTTAATTGGAATATTCTACTCATTTTTTATTTTTGTATCTTTTTTAATTTTTCAATTAAAGTCGTTCTTTTGATATCAAGTAATTTTGCAGCTTGTTGTTTATTCCAATTTGTTTTTTCTAAACTTTGCAATATCAATTTTTTCTCTAAATTTTTGATAATGGTATTAAGGGATATTCCTTCATCAGGAAATTCTGTATCAAAGTTATGCTGGATACTTTCCTCTTCATTCTTGTTTGCTTCGTTATTATTTACATTCATCTTGATTTCTTCAGGAACGTCCGCTGGTATTAGTAATGATTTATGAGGATTTAAGACTATCATTCTTTCCATAAGGTTTTCCAATTGCCTTATGTTTCCTGGCCAATTGTAATTTTTGAGAATTTTTGTTGCAGGGACAGATAAACTTGGTGGCTTAAGATTATTGAGTGAACAGAATTTTAAGATAAAGTAATTCGCTAATAATGGAATATCTTTTTTTCTTTTTCTTAATGGAGGAAGATTAATGGGTATTACATTTAATCTGTAAAAAAGATCTTCCCTAAAAGTTTCTTCTTCAACCATTTTGGACAGCACTTTATTTGTTGCGGTAATTATTCTTGTATCAATTTGAATGCTTTGATTATCTCCTACTTTTTCTATTGTTCTTTCTTGTAAAACTCTTAAAAGTTTCACTTGCAAAGACATAGGCATATTTGAAATTTCATCAAGAAATATTGTGCCTCTATGTGCATGTTCAAATTTTCCTACCCTATCTTTATGAGCACCTGTAAAAGCACCTTTTACATGACCAAATAATTCTACTTCTAAAAGATTTTCAGGGATTGCTCCTGTATTTACTCCGACAAAACGATGTTGACGTCTATTGCTGAAATAGTGAATACTCTTAGCTATTAACTCTTTACCTGTTCCGTTTTCTCCGTAAATTAATACTGTTGAATTACTCTGTGATATCTTTAAAATTTTTAAGAATATATTGACCATACTAAGGTCGTAACTTACAATCCCTATATCCTTAAATGAATTTATTACATTATGATAGCAATCAAGCTCCCTTTCTTTACTTTCGAGATAGTTTGTTAATAATGTTTTAAGAGATTGTTGTTCCTTAATATTTATTGATTCTACAATTCCTGTTTGTATAAAAGATATTAATGTTTTAGTTTTTAAATTTTTATCACTGTATATTATAAAATTTAAGTTTGGATTTTGAGCTCTTAAATTTTTTATATCTTTTAATATTTCTTCTTGGGGTGGGATAAATATTAAACCTTCTATATTCTTTTTAACTGCTTTAAGCTCTTCTATATCAACGACTTTAATCGTTTGAGTTATTTCGTCTTCTAATCTGTCTTTAAGGCTTTTGGCAAGGCTTGATTTTACAATATAGATATTTTCAATTTTTACCATAAAATATTCTCTAAATAGTTCTATAACATAACCTAAGAGATTTTGCAATTGACAGGTAATTTTTTAAAAATTATAATTAGACATTATGGAAAAAATAAAAATAGAAAAAAGGGTTGTAAAGTACGGAGAAGAAGTATTAAGAAAAATAACATCAAAGGTAGAAAATTTTGATGATAATTTAAAACAAATCGTTGAAGACATGAGAGAAGTTATGAGCGATTATGGCGGAGTAGGTTTGGCTGCTCCTCAGGTTAATTTATCTAAATCTTTGGCTATAGTTGATATTAGTTGTGGAGAAGAGGAAGATGAATTTCTTGTTTTAATCAATCCTGAGATATTGGAATCCAAAGGTTGCGAGGAAGGTATAGAGGGCTGTTTGTCATTGCCCGGAATAGACCTTAAAATTAAAAGGGCTACAGAAATTAAATTGAGAAGGCAGAATCTTGAAGGAAAAATTTTGGAAGAGACTTACGAAGGCTTTAAAGCGAGAGCAATACAACATGAGATGGATCATTTAGTAGGGGTATTGATAATAGACAAGGTTTCTCCTTTAAGCAGGCAATTAGCTAAGAAAAAGATAAAAAAGTTGAAACAGAATAATGAATGGTAAAATTGTTTTTTTTGGAACTTCTTCGGTTTGTTTACCCTATTTAGAATTATTGAACAAACATTTTAACTTATCTTTAATTGTTACTCAACCCGACAGAAGAGGAGGGCGTAATAGAAAAGCTTCTATTATTCATCCTGTTAAGGCTTTTGCTCTTGAAAATAAAATAGAAGTGATACAACCTCAGCGATTAAGGTGCAATGATGTTATAGAAAAGATAAAAGAAATCAATCCTTTGATTTCTGTTGTAATATCCTATGGCAGGTTAATACCTTCATCTGTTTTTACTTTGCCAAAATTTAATTCAATAAATGTTCACTATTCTCTCCTGCCTTTTTACAGAGGGGCCGCACCTGTCCAAAGAGCAATAGAAAATGGAGACAAAGTAAGCGGTATTTCTATCTTTGAGTTAGCAAAAAGCATGGATAGCGGAGATATTTGGGCAAGTAAAGAAATTGAAATCAAGGGGAATGATACAACCCAAACGGTTTGGCAAAGAATGAGTGCTTTAGGGGCTAATTTTTTATTGGAGTGCTTAGAGGGAATTTTTGAAGGAAAAATTGATAAGAAAAAACAAAACCATGAGAAAGCAACTTTTGCTCCCGCCATAAAAAAGGAAGAGGGAATTATCAATTGGCAATTAAGCAGTGATGAAATAATAAATAAATTGAGAGCATTTACTCCTTGGCCGGGGATTTGTTTTAATTGTGAGAATAAAAAGATTAAGATTATTAAGGCAAAATCTTTACCCGATATAAAAGGTAGAGAGGGGGATGTTTTAAATATTGATAAAGAAGGATTGCTTGTGGCTTGTAATGACGGAGCTGTTTTAATAGAAGAGTTTCAGCCCGAATGCAAGAAAGCAATGAAGCCTGCGGATTATGTCAGAGGGAATAAGTTACCAAGCAGGCTTTTGTGAGTATATATCATAATTACGCACTTATTATTAAAGAGTATTTAAAAAACAGAGAGGATAATTTTAAACTAATCCTTAACAGAAAGATTAATGATTGTCCTAAAATCCAAAGACCTCGTATTACAGCTTGGTGCTATGAAGTTGTGAGAAGAGAGGTAACTCTAAATTTTATTGCTTTGAATGTTGATGAGAAATTTATAAAAAAGAGTGAACCTTATGTCAGAGCAATGATTTTTTTAGCTCTTTATTTCTTATTCTTTACCGAAAAGAAATTAAAGGGAAATATTGTTAATGCTTTGGTATCGGTAGTTCCTTTAAGAGCCAAATCTTATTTTAATTGGTTTTTGCGTCAATCTTTAAGGCAAGAGAAAGAGCTTGCTTGTGTGTTGGAAAAAGCACCTTTAAATATTAAATTATCTTTCCACGAAGAAATTATACCTTTTATAAAAAATTTATGTTTAAAAAGCGGTTTATCTGTTGACTTTATGTTGGAATATCTGAATAAAGAGCCGGTTTTTCATTTAAAATGCTTTGATTATGAAAAACTTGAGAAAGAATTGATTAAGAGAAAATTAAGTTTCTATAAACTTGAGAAATTGGATAGTTTGCTTGTAAATGAAAAGTTTTATCAAACTATGGATTTAATCAAGCAAGGTTTGTGTTATGTTCAAAACAGTACTTCTCAACTTATATCCTATATAGCCAATAAAATAACTAAAGGTAATGTCTTAGATTTATGTGCAGCACCGGGTACAAAATCATTAACTCTCTCTTTATTAAATCCTACAATTAAAATAACTGCGGTTGATAGTAATAAAAAAAGAGTGGAAATTATGAAAAAATCGCTTGATCAAAAAACTCAATTTAAAATTTTTTGTTCTGATGCACGTAAAGATAAAGTTAAGGGAAACTATGATTTAATAATTTTAGACGCTCCATGTTCGTCTTTAGGAACAATAAGAAAGAACCCTGACATAAAATCAAAAATTGGAATTAAAGATATCAGGGAAAATGCCTCTGTGCAAAAAGAGATATTGTCTCACACTTTTAAAAGCTATCCTCAAAGTAAGGTTTTATATTCTGTTTGTTCATTTACAACAAATGAAACAGATGATGTAATAAAAGATGTCTTATCTCAAAATAAGCAAAGAAAGAACTGCACAAAAGATATTATCCCTTTAATTAAATTATTGGGGTTTAATTTTTATGAGAGCGATTTGGGAGTTTATATTTTGCCTCACGAAGAACTCAACAGTGATTTATTTTATATATCTTTACTAATCTGATTTTTAATTATTTTAAAATTCTCCCTAAATATTATATATCAGAGCCTCTATACCCTATTAATTGAGAGGAAAAATTAAATATTAACCCTGGGTAAGAAATAAACATAATGATTGATAAGGGTAAGAGGTAAAATAATTTTTCTCTGATATTTATTTTATTCATTATTTAAAAATCAGTTATTTGTAGCTCCCAATTATCTTCATCTTTTTCTACTATTTGATACAGTTTCAAGTTGTATAAAATATAAGGATAAATATGTTTTTCGTCTTCTTGTTCGAGTTTGAGAGAGAGTCCTTTTTTGAATTTTCCCTTATGATTAAAAACCAATATTTCTTGTTTTATTCCCTCTTTTTTATTGGTAATTACATATAAATTGTCTTTGTCGCACATTATATTTTTTATTGCAGGGAAGTAATCGGGATAAGTAATTTTAAATTTTTTTTTCTTATAACGATTAGCAAATTCTTTTT
>PDWI01010686.1_pt1 | contig 10627 bp, 11 predicted proteins | sample 1430891 | NCBI WGS metagenome assembly PDWI01 (sample SAMN01162508, study PRJNA174530) | Oral metagenome, whole genome shotgun sequencing project. | biome: Marine environment; feature: Marine mammal; material: Swab sample of the gingival sulcus; isolation source: swab sample of gingival sulcus... | reverse complement strand
TTCTCAGGAATGCTAAACTGTGGCTTGTCTTTGTTATGCTCTAATAGCAAAATACTAAAATCGTAATCACGCACATAAGAAGAAAAGTTATTACCCACCATGCCTTCAATGCGTTGGTTGGTTTTGTGGTCAATAATGTAGGTTTTTAAAATCTCAATTGATGGAAATGCGGTGCCACTGTTATTCACATCCATATCCACCGAGACAATCTCTAACTCAACAGAATAACGGTTCGCATTTGGGTTATCCCAATTTGCCAAGGCATTAAAGCGGTTGTTAATCATGGTTAATGTATTATGCAAATTTTGTTGACGGCTATCACCCCTTGCCAAGTTGGCAAAGTTCGTAGTGATACGAGTCTTGTCTTCTGGGATGTAGTTTTCATCAAAGTTGGTACTTTTTAGTGAAAAGGTAAAATTGGTAGTCATGATTTGCGATCCTGTTGTATCAATGATTGTATAAATATATGAATGCGTAGATTACTATTAAGCTTTTGCTTGGTTTAACTAGCATTCGTTAAAATTAAAAACTAACGGTTATCGAAAGAAACAACAGTATAACTAATTTTTTAAATGAATAAAAATACGGTTATTCATGATAAGATGAATTTTATTCATGTTATATTTGAGGCGGTTATATTAATAAAATTTGTCTCAAAAAAGTCATTATTCTCAAAGAATATTCGTATTTTGTGCTAGAATACTTCACTTTTTTTGACAAAAATTTTTCATAAATACTTTAAAAGACTGAACAGCCCTATGAAATTTGAAATTGTAACCATGTCGATTGCTTTTTTTGTGCTGATGAATCCCTTTGCAGCACTGGCGACGTTTTTAGACCATACCCAACACGAAAGCAAAGCAGGTAAACGACAGGTAGCACTTATCTCATCGGTTACTACCTTTATTACCATTGCTTTTTTTACCTTACTTGGTGATGCCCTGTTACGCTGGATGGGGATTAGTATCTCAGCGTTTCGTATCGCTGGTGGTATCATGCTTTTCTTGATTGCTATTAACATGATGAATGGTAGTGGTAACCCAAACAAACCGCACGCAGAAGATATTACCCCAGAGGTGTCTCATAGTAAAGCGGCCGCTGTCGTGCCGATTACCATACCCATGATTATGGGACCAGGTGGTATTTCAACAGTCATCATTTATGCAGCCGATGCACAGAATATTTTGCAGACCAGTTATATTTTGATTGCTGGATTGGCGGTATGTATGTTTAACTTTGCCATATTTACTGCCGCTTCTAAGGTGAGTCGGTTACTTGGGCAAACAGGCTTAGACATTTTAAGTCGAGTGATGGGGCTACTAGTAGCGGCCGTCTCTGTAGAGATTGTGTTAGCAGGGTTACGGGGAATTGAACCGATTTGGCAGTAGGTTGATAAACCTTGCAATTAACTCCAGTTAGTTTAAAAAGTGAGATTTTTTAAGCTAACGGGAGTTAATTAAGCTTAATTGGGGCTAATTTAAGCCAAATGGCTAGATTTTCTGCACTTAGCTATGGAAACTTACCAATCATTGTGATAACCTATATAAATCCCTGTATATAGAGCTATATAACCGTAAGGGTTACTCTATTTGGTGTTATGAGTATGTGTGTCATTTACGGGTTTGATTCACTGGTTTTGTTCACTAGTCATTCACTAAAAGTTACATAAAAAAGTGTGTACATATTAGACATTTTCTGTTTTAATGTACGCCACTTGGTATTTAACCAAAAATTTATCCAATCAACCAACAAACAGATAAGCAAAAATATAGTTAAACTGGTTGTGTATTTGTATATTGTATTATTTATATGTAATGTATAAAAAGTATCAATGTATAAGTATATAATCTTAACGCTTTCTGCTTAGTTTCATTTGAGGAAATAGTTATGAATAAGTCTGAACTAATCGACAAAATCGCTGAAAAAAGTGGTTTAAACAAAACTCAATCTGGCGAAGCACTTAATGCTATCATGGATAGTATTGGTGAAGCTCTAGAAGCTGGTGACAATGTTTCTCTAGTAGGTTTTGGTACTTTCAGTGTGAAAGAGCGTGCTGCTCGTACTGGTCGTAACCCACGCACTGGCGATGAGATTAAAATTAAAGCCAGCAAAGTTCCAGGTTTTAAAGCTGGTAAAGGTCTTAAAGACCGTGTAAACTAATCTTGAATGACTGATTATTGTTGTATTGCTTATATATAGTAGTGTATTGGCTAGTTTTTAGTAGCTGTTAATGGATGGTAGTCAGTAATAGATAGAAAAGTTATAAAACGCACGAGACAACTATAATTATAGTGTGGTCTGGTGCGTTTTTTATTGGTATAATGGTCAAAAGTTTATTTTTGATAGGTTTTTATCAAAATGGTTGTTTTACAAGTATTGTTGTTTTACAAGCATTGTTCAGAAAGTTATTTAGAGTGTTATTAACATTATCGTTAAGTAGTAGGACAAAAATAATAGATAGTTTATTAAATCCTCCCCCTGCTAAAGGGGGAGTTAGAGGGGGTAATAAAAACTATCTATTATTTTTGTCCAGTTACTTACACAGAATAAAGTAGTCATCGTTATGGAAGGTTTACGCAAATTTGCAAAAAGTCGTTTGGGTCAGTTTACAATGGTGCTTATCGTGGCACCAATGGCATTTTTGGGCTTGTCTGGAGGTATGTCGGGTAGTCAAAACCCAGACCAAGTCGTCACCATTGGTGAACAAGGGATTGGACTAACCCAACTGCAAACAGCTGTTAATAATCAAAAGGCTGCCTTAATTCGTGATGGGGTTGATGCCAGTCTTATCAAAGAAGATGTATTGCAACAACAAATACTTGAAAAATTGATTAATCAAAATTTGCTAAAACAGCAGGCAGACAAGTTAGGGCTTAGTTTATCTGATGCAACCGTCACTGCCATGCTGATGCAACGCCGAGAATTTCAAGATGAAAATGGTAAGTTTTCTAATGACAGATTTGAGATGCTATTAACCAGTAATCGTATCAATAAAGACCAATTATTCGCCGAAGAAAAGGGGCAAAAGTCTGTAGAGCAGCTGTCCAATAGTATTTTGAATACGGCGATATATCCAAGTTCAGAAATTGATAAGTTGATAAACTTACAATTAGAAAGTCGTGATATTTGGCTGTATCGCATTGCTTGGCAAGATTTTCAAGATCAAGTGAGCGTAACTGATAAAGACATAGAAGACTATTATAATCAACACAAAGATACGTTAAAAAGTATCCCTATGGTTGACTTATCTTATATTCAATTGAAGGCTGATGACCTAAAGGTAGCGGAGCCGACAGAAAAAGAAATACAACTGCAATATGATGTTTACAAGCAAGAAAACAACCTAGTAGATATGAGACATTTTAGTCATATTTTGTTGACTGGCGATGATGCCAAAGAAAAAGCAATCCAAGTCAAACAGAAACTTGATGCGGGCGGTGATTTTGTTGCTTTGGCAAAAGAATACTCTGTCGATCCTAGCAAAGACAGTGGTGGTGATATTGGTCGCTTTAATGCTGATATGTTTGGTAAAGATGGGGCTGGTGTGGCTAAGGCGATTGAGGGGATGCAAGTGGGTGATGTCAGTGAGCCTGTACAAACAGCTTATGGCTATCATCTGTTTACGGTGACTAAAAATAATACGGATGAAATACCAACGCTTGCAAGCTTAAAACCAGAGCTACTAGAAAAAGCGATAGCTTATAAGCAACAAATGCGATTTACTGAATTGGTGTCCAAAATTAACATAGATGTTGTTGATGGTTTGAGTATTCAAGACATTGCCAATCAAGAAAACCTAACCGTAGAAAAAATAGCCAATTATCAAAAAACTGATAATTTAACCGATCTGTCGCAACCAAGTGTGATAACGGCTGCGTTTGATGATTTTACTCTGCAAGACCAAGCGGTATCGCCTGTGATTGAGTTAAGTGATAGTATGGTATGGGTACAGCCGAGTAATTATCGCCCGTCCGCTACCATGAGCCTAGAAACGGCAACACCACAGATACGCGCCTTACTTACGCAACAAAAAGCCACGCAACTGGCATTGGATGAAGCAAAAAAAGTGGTCGCCAACATCAAAGCAGAAGAAGATATTGTTAATCAAGGCATTGAGTTTACCAAGCTAGCTGATTTAAAACGTCAGAATAAGCTATTATCAAAAGCAGAAAATAGTATTGCCTTTAGTCGTAAAGCACCTGAGTCTGGTATCGTCTCTATGGCGGTAGAGACTGAGACAGGAGCAAGCGTAATCGTAGCAAATGCCATCAAAATGACGGAAGACGAAAAGTTAACCAATATGCAAAAACTACAAATCTATACAGGCATTCGTCAGAAGTTTGGTGATAATCAATTGAGTGACTATCTGCATTATTTGAATACAGTTGCTAAAGTTGAAATAGACCAAGAAAAGATTGATAGAGCAAATAAAGGCGTCAATTAGCTTTTGTTTTATCAATAGTTTTGTGTTCAACGCTTGTTAAGTTTATCAATGCTTGTGAAACAGAATCCATACAGTCGAAATCGTAAAGAACTAAACGCTAATATGAATGTTATCCCTTACATTGATGTAATGTTGGTGCTATTAGTAATTTTTATGGTGACAGCACCTATGTTGACGACAGGGGTTGATGTTGATTTGCCAAAACATCAAATTATTGAAACAGTGGATTAAGAGCGGATAAATGAACAGGAAATATTACCAACTACCTCCCAAAGCATTGTGGCAGATGAGGGTGCGAGCCTTATTATCAAGTGTCGTGATGATGGTGTTATTTATAGCATGTGCATGGACGATTAATGTGATGATGGCAACGCCCTTATCATGGGGGCTGTTGTTGTTAATTTTACTGGTTGTTTGGTTGGTTATTAGTCTGTTGTATTTTGTGTTGACTAAGTTGGAATATGATTTCACCGCTTTTCATCTAGGTTATGATGGTTTGATTATCCGTAAAGGGATGTTATGGCGGAGTGAGACCTTTGTATTGCGTTCTAGAGTTCAGCATATTGATGTTGCTCAAGCACCTATGGATCGTTTGTTTGGATTGGCGACTATAAAAGTCTATACTGCTGGTACTAAACTAGGTTGTATCAGTCTATCAGGGCTTAACAAAGAGACGGCTGAGTCTATCCGTAATCAGTTGATTACTCATTCAACTGATACATTATGATGGGTGGTATATCATGCAAGATAACCGAAATAACTTAGACAATAATAACCTAGACAATCAATATAGCTTACCAACTGATTTTTCAACCAATTTAGCAGAGCAACTTGCCGACCGAATGGGGGCAAGTGAAGAGCGTCATTTACATCCATTGTCTTGGGTGTTTATTTTACTCGATAATGTATTTAGTCTATTGCTTGGCTTTGTTGTGTTCTTTTTTCAGGCACGTTCAGATGGGTTTTCTAGCTTGTTCACTGAGTTTCCACTCATCACCATCTTATTGATTGTTGGCTTGTTGTTATTTGTGAGTTTACCTATTTTTCATTTTTTGAGCTATCGCTTTCAGATTGTTTCTGGTGAGTTTCGTTTGCGTTGGGGCATTATTAATAAACAGCAACGTCATATTCCTTTGTACAAAATCCATAATGTCGCTATCAAACAAAACTTACTACAACGTGCTTTAGCAGTAGCAGAAGTGACTTTGGAAACGGCTGGTAGTGGTCAGGATTCAGAGGCAAAATTGAGAGTATTGTCTTTGCAAGAGGCTTTGCTAATAGAAGAGGCGATAAATACGTATCATCAGCAGGTGAGTCAGCAACAAGCGATTAGTCAGTCAGTTAACCAGTCAGCTAATCAATCAGTTAGTCCCCAAGCGGTTAATGCACAGTCGGCTAATCAACAAATCCTTAATCAAACAGCGATTAATCCGACAGGCGTTCACCCAATAAATGCTAATTCAACAAATGTTAGTCCAATAAGTGTTAACCAAACTCAAGCAACTACTTGGCAGAACACATTAATAGAGATTTCTGATAGTGATATTATTCGTTATGGTCTGATTTCTAATTCTGGTATTGCTTTGGGGGGTATTCTTACTTTGATTGTATCCCCTGAGCGTATTCTAGCTTGGCTATTAGTGACCTTCAATATCCAACTGCCTGATGAGGTTGATGGGATAGGTGGTATCCTTGCTTATACCAATAATGCAATGATGGATAATGGTTGGTTATTTCAAGTGAGCATCTGGCTAGGTATCAGTCTGATGTTGATAATTTCTATGATTATATTGGGTAAGATTTATTCAGTGATAATGGCATTTATCAGTTTGTATGATTTTAAATTATCCGAAAATGGTAATAACCTCACCATTGAAAAAGGGCTACTGACACGTCATAAGAGTAATATTCCATTGGAAAAAATTCAAGTCTGGCGTGTGGAAGAAACTTGGTTGCATCGGTTATTTGCACAGCAGACTTTGCAATTAGACACGGCTATTTTAGCCAACCCTCAACAAAAACAACAAGGCGAAAGAGGGATTAATGAACTCATTCCTATTGCTGATATAGATACCATTGAGCAGTTACTGAGCTATTGGGGACAGCCATTTCCGGAGGAGTATGAGTTTGTTCCTGTACATGAAAAAGCCTTTAGGCGATTGATATTTATCCGTGTACTGGCTATTATAGTATGCACTTTGATAGCTTGTATCAGTTTTGAGAGTTATATGGTGCTTTGGGGCGTGTTGGCGGTAGTGGCGTTGTTGTTTAGTTGGATTTCTTGTCGCAAACGTGCAGATTATATGGGCTTGGTGGTGACCGATAGTCATATTATGTGGCGAGATGGTTGGCTCAATCGAGTATGTTATATTTGTAGTATACCACACGCTCATGTTATAGCCATTACCCATTCTCTTTTTGATAGACGGTATAATATGGCAACTTTGATTATTGATACGGTTGGTGGTACACTCATGCAAGCAAGGATTACGATGAGGTATTTGCCTTATGAGGTAGCGGAGCAAGTAGCAGATATTGTCAAAGCTCGCTGTCACTAATTTATTGATTATTCTTTTATTATTATCACTAACTGATACATCCACTAAAATTAAGAGAAACTAATGACCCAACAAATTAATTACCCAAAAAAATACGATGTCGTTGTCATCGGTGGCGGGCACGCTGGTACAGAAGCGGCATTGGCGGCCGCTCGTATGGGGGCTAGTACGCTACTGCTTACTCATAATATTGAAACCCTAGGGCAGATGAGCTGTAACCCTGCGATTGGCGGTATTGGTAAGTCGCATCTAGTGCGTGAGATTGATGCCCTTGGCGGTGCGATGGCACTGGCAACAGATAAGGCAGGCATTCAATTTCGAATATTGAACAGTCGTAAGGGGGCGGCTGTAAGGGCAACTCGTGCTCAAGCAGACCGTATCTTGTATAAAGCAGCCATTCGCCATGTGTTAGAAAATCAACCAAATCTTGACCTATTTCAGCAGGCGGCTGATGATATTTTGGTAGAAAATGGCAAAGCAACGGCGGTGGTTACCTCTACAGGTATTGTGTTTCGTACGCAATCGGTTATCCTAACTTCTGGTACGTTTTTGGGTGGTATTGTCCATATTGGTATGCAAAATGAGTCTGGTGGTCGGGCAGGGGACTCGCCTTGTATAAAACTGGCTGATCGTTTGCGAGAGTTAAAACTGCCAGTCGGTCGCTTAAAAACAGGCACACCTGCTCGTATTGATGCCCGTTCGGTGGACTTTAGTGTGATGGCCGTGCAGGCAGGTGATACGCCTTTGCCTGTGATGAGCTATATGGGTAATGTCGATATGCACCCAGAGCAGGTGAACTGCTTTATCACTCATACCAATGCTCGCACTCATGAGATTATCGCAGAAAACCTTGACCGCTCGCCGTTGTTTTCTGGCAAGATCGAAGGGGTAGGGCCTCGCTATTGTCCGTCTGTGGAAGATAAAATCCACCGTTTTGCTGATAAAGATAGCCATCAAATATTTATTGAGCCAGAGGGTTTGACCACCCATGAGCTCTATCCAAATGGTATCTCTACCAGTTTGCCATTTGATGTACAGCTTGAGTTTATCCATACCATTGCCGGCCTAGAAAATGCTCATGTTACTCGCCCTGGCTATGCCATTGAGTATGATTTTTTTGATCCACAAAGCCTGAAACCAACGCTTGAAACCAAGTCGATTGAATGCTTGTATTTTGCAGGGCAAATCAATGGTACGACTGGTTATGAAGAGGCAGGGGCTCAAGGTCTGCTGGCAGGGGTGAATGCGGCTTTATCTACCCAAGACAACAGCAAGCACCAAGTGTGGACACCACGTCGTGACCAAGCTTACTTGGGCGTATTGGTGGATGACTTGATTACCAATGGTACAAAAGAGCCGTATCGAATGTTTACCAGTCGTGCAGAATATCGTCTGCTATTGCGTGAAGATAATGCCGATCAACGCTTGACCGAAGTTGGGCGAGAGCTTGGACTGATTGGTGATGAACGTTGGGAAAGCTATCAACGTAAGATGGAGGCGGTGACAACGGAATCGGCACGCCTAAAAGCGATGTGGGTGACACCTGCCAATGACTTGGGCAAGGCATTTATGGCAACTACCAATGAGAAAATGTCAAAAGAATCGACTGCTTATGATTTGCTAAAACGTCCGAACGTTAGTTTCCCAGATATTGCCAAGATTACCAATTCACAAGTGGACGAGCAGGTCGGTGAGCAAATTGCTATTATGGTGAAATATGCAGGCTACATTGACCGTCAACAAGATGAAATTGAGCAGATGAAACGCCTTGAAAATACTCCATTGCCAACGGATTTTAACTTTGAGGTGGTATCTGGTTTGTCCAACGAAATCGTACAAAAGTTACAAGACATCCGCCCTGCGACGTTGGGGCAAGCCAGCCGAATCAGTGGCGTCACTCCTGCTGCTATTCAGCTATTGGCAATGACCTTAAAAAAACATAAAAAAGCGAAGCAGGCGTTGGGGTAGATGTTAAGATAGATGGCAAGCTTGTATAAGATAAGGTATTACTTACGCAAGCTCATATAAGTTAACGGAGAATAGTCATTATGAATGTTGTGTCGAAAGACGAAGTTTATGACGAACAAGAACCGATTTATAGTGAAGATGAATACCTTGCCATTGAGAAAAATAGCCAAAATAAATTAGAGTTCAGAAATGGTAAAATTTATTCAATGGCTGGGGGTTCTTTTGGGCATGGTGCCATTGCTGGTAATTTATATTCAGCTTTTAAAATTCATTTAAGAGGGAAACCTTGTAAATCAATCAAAGATACCCTAAAAGTGAAAAATAAAAGAGGGAGCAAGGGTAATAAGTTTTATTACATTCCAGATGTTGTGGTTGATTGTGGACAGCTAACACGTCGCTCTGAATATGTAAAAGAGCCTATCATTATTGTTGAAGTATTATCGCCATCTACTCGTAACATAGACTTGTTTGAGAAATTTCATGATTATCAGCAAATCAAAACCCTACAAGAATATGTGGTTGTTGAACAAGATAGTATGTGTTTGATTATCTATCGTAGGGAAGATAATTGGGCGGGTGAAAGATATATTGAAGGCTCTGATGTGGAATTTAAAAGTATTGACCTTACCCTGCCCATCGAAGAAATTTATGAAGATGTTGAGTTTGAACAAATCATTCGTACTCATCTAGTTATTCGTAGATAGCCATTACTGCCTTAACAAACGGCTTGGTTGTGGCATTATCTCCATTGAGCTAACACGACAAGGGTTAATATCAATGCCACCACGGCGAGTGTACCAAGCCCTCACCATAAGTTGTTTGGGTGAAAATGCCTTGGTTAAATCGGCAAATATCTGTTCTACACATTGCTCATGAAAACCATTATGTTGACGATAGGTCAGTATGTATTCCAGCAAACTGGCTTCATCTATTGTTTGCGGTTTTGACTCTTTACCCGTATCTCTATCTAATACAATGTCTATTTGCACCGTTCCCCAATCAGGCTGGTTGGTGACAGGACAATTTGAGCGTAGTAGATGTGAGTGGTAGCTTTGAACTTCACTATCAAGACTATCGGCATACTGGCATCGACATCATCAAGGATGGCAAGTTTTTGACTAGTAGTGTTATTATTAACAGTATCCAAGGTATTATCAAGAGCCTTATCAATATTTTTTCCAGCAACTGGTGCGATGGGTAAAGCTGTGGCATCTTGTAAGCTAAAAATAGCCGCTGTTACTGATGTTTGTAAGGCATTGGATAAATCGTTTTCTATGGTTTGCTGAATCTGTTTGACAGAAGCAAATTCGGTAAAGTTTAGGCTGTTTAGGTACAATTTTAGAGACTTTGACTCTATGATAAACTCCGAATCAGCAGGGATGGCAAGGCGAGCCATTGCCACTTGCGAAACGCCTCTTGGGTCTAACCAAGACAGCTCAAAACAATGCCACCAATCAACACCGACAGACAGTGCATCTGCTGTCACTCCAGACTTCTTATATATCTCATCTCGTCCAAGCGAGCGAGCGATGGGGTATAATATCTTTGGATCATAAACCTTTGAGTAACTGCTGGTTTCTCCTAGTACACCGTGTATGCTCATGGTTGTTCCTTATTTATGGTATCCTTTGACGGCTTAACTTCTTCTGAATGTTTA
>PDWI01010112.1_pt1 | contig 10627 bp, 13 predicted proteins | sample 1430891 | NCBI WGS metagenome assembly PDWI01 (sample SAMN01162508, study PRJNA174530) | Oral metagenome, whole genome shotgun sequencing project. | biome: Marine environment; feature: Marine mammal; material: Swab sample of the gingival sulcus; isolation source: swab sample of gingival sulcus... | reverse complement strand
AAGGATTTCTAATTCCTTTGCAAGTACTTTTTTAAAAAAATTTAAAAAAATATTTTAAGCGGTTATTTTTAGCTCAACATTTACATTTTTTGCTAAAAACTTTCTACTTTTACAAAAAATTCTCTTCTCTGCTTTATTATTAAATAATTATAATGCTTCATAAAAATTACTTGACCATTCATCGTATGCACTATCGTGATCAAAAACTTCACTGCAATCAATTTTTAGTGGATCACAAAGCTCTACTGCTTTTTTGTTCTTCAAAATTTCAGCAACCTTATCATAAGCTCCACAAAATAAATCATAATCTCGACTACCAAGAGCTACTACTGCAAATTTTAGATGTTGTAAATTAACTTTCATTTCTTCTAACTCATTAAAAGTTTCATCTAAATTAAAAGGAATTTCACCCACACCATGAGTTGAGGTTACTACTAATAATCTTTTCGTGTTAATAATATCCTCAACTTGACAATTATAATGATGTTTTACCTCAAAGCCTTTATTTTCAAGCTGATTTACAATATGATCACTTAAATATTCGGCATTACCAAGTGTACTGCCAACAATTACTGTTATAGACATAATAGTTCCTTTTCTATTTGTTAATTTGTAAATTATGATAAAAAAATGACCGCTTTACAAGGATTTCAATTTAAAAAATTTTTTATTAGCCACAAAAATTGTGCTATGAAAGTTTCAACCGATAGTGTAATGCTAGGTGGAACTTGTTTTCATTCTGATCCTAAATATATTTTAGATTTAGGAGCTGGCTCTGGTATTCTTTCTTTAATGGTTGCTCAAAGATTTCCTTCTGCTTATATAGAAGGTATTGAAATTTGCAAGCAAGCATATCAAACCTTTAAGGAAAATATCAATAACTCACCTTTTTATAAAAGAGTGAATGCAATTCATAGTTCTATTGAAGATTTTAAAAGTTCTTATCAATACGACTTAGTTATTTCAAATCCACCTTATTTTGAAAATAATCTTATTTCACCTGATAACGATCGCACAACAGCACGACATATTAACTCATCTCATTTAGACTGGTTAAAAAAAGCTTTTGAACTTTTAACTGATAATGGCAAGGTTTATTTCATTCTACCAAGTATTGAAGCTGACAATCTTATAAAAAACGCAATCAATATCAATGCTTATATAGTAGAAGAAATTGCAATTTTTGCAAAAAAAGATACCGCTTGTAAAAGAAAAATTATTACTTTTAGTAAACAAAAAAAACCACTTATAAAGAGTAGTATTATTATTTATAATGAAAGCGGTCAATATTCTGATGATTTTCGCAATAAATTTAAAGATTTTTATTTAAACTTTTAAAGAAAATCTATTAACATAAGAGTTACATACATAGTAATAACATAAAAATGTGACATTCTTCACAAGTTTTAACAATACTAGTTTTATTTACTGTTATTAAAGCGTAAAATACTTATATGTTTTCTTTTTTTATATCATAAGGATAATTTATGAAACTTTTAAAAACACTATTAGTTAGCTCTTTACCACTAATTTCTTTAGGTACTAATGCTTTAGAGCCACAATTTAAAAATGTAACTTCAGGCGATACTATTCGTGTTGCAACTTTCAACCTTTCATTTGATCGCACAGCTCCTGATATGTTGGAAAAAGAACTGTTGTTAAATCGCGCAGAACAAGATTTACTAATTGATCGTTTAGAAAATGAAGATCCTACTTTAAGCAAAGAAGAAAAAACAACAGCATTACATATCAAACAAATTCGTAATGTTGCAGAAATCGTACAACGTGTTCGTCCTGATATTTTTGTATTAAATGAATTTGATTATAATGAACAAGAAGTTGCTGGTAATAAAGCTTTGAAAGATTTTGTTGATAACTATCTTGCTATTGCTCAAAAACCAAAATTAAAAGGAATTTCTTTTTCTGCTGGAAGTGTAATCCCAACAAATACAGGGCTTAACAGTGGTTTCGATCTTGATAATAATGGCAAAAAAGATACCGCTGGTGATGCTTTTGGTTATGGAAAATATCACGGGCAATATGCTTTTGCAATTTTATCTCAATTCCCAATTGACAAGAAAAATATTAGAACATTCCAAAAATTCAAACAAAAAGATCTAAAAGATGCAAGCAACCCTATTATTGACGACTGTGAAAATGCTCGTGCTAAAATTCCACAAGGTAAAGTATGTGGTGACAAATGGTATAGTGATGATGCTTGGAATAATTTCCGTCTTTCATCAAAAAACCACGCAGATATTCCTGTAACCGTTGCAAATACTACTATTCATATGTTATTAAGCCACCCTACTCCACCAGTATTTAATAATGCTGCTCGTCATAATCTAAAAAGAAATGCTGATGAGTTAAGATTTTGGATTGAATATCTTAATAATAAAGATTACTTAATTGATGATAAAGGAAGCAAAGGTGGATTAGATCCAAAAGCTGCTTTTGTTATTGCTGGTGATTTAAATGCTGATCCTATCGTTGGTGATGGGGATAAAAATGCTATTATAAACCTTTATTCACATAAACGAGTAAACCAACGTGTTGCTAATGGTGATTTAATTCCACAAAGTGAAGGTGGAAAATCATATTTAGCAAGTTCTGATGCAAGACGTAATAAAGATCGCAAAAAACCTGAACAAATTACTCACACAGGAGGACTTCGTCTTGATTATGTATTACCATCTGCAAATTTAAATGCTATTGCAAGCGGTATCTTCTGGCCTCAAAAAATTAATGAGGGTAGTAGTTTAGTTCGAGATGAGATTAATGGTAAGATTGAAACTGGTAAAAAAGTTTCATCTGATCACCGTTTGGTTTGGGTTGATTTAAAAGTTGAGTAGTTACAGTTCAAAACAAATACAGTAAGGTTAATTTTATTGTGTTTGCTATTGAAAATACTTATTAAGTAAGTATAATTAGCTTTGAATTTAACTTCATAGAAAGTAATTATAAATAATGGTATCGCAAGTTTTTTTAAAAAGTAAAAAAAGTTATCAAAAATCTCTTTTGGTTTCATTGTTACTAGCATTTCTTGCAGGTATCGCTATTTGGGGAGTTAATGAACAATTAGTACCTAGTTTCATACTTGGTGTTATTGCGTCGTATCTTCCCTCTGTTGCTTTTTGTTATGTTGTTTTTACAAAAAAAAATATTACAGGTGCTTCTTTAAAAGTATTTTATATTGCAGAAGGTATTAAGTGGCTCTTAATGGTTAGCCTTGTAATATTATTTTTTACTTTGCTGAAAAATATATTTTTTCCAGCATTTTTATTGGGTTTTGTTATGATTTTATTAGGTCATAGTATTTTGCCTTTTGTATTTCACAAATAGGTTTTTAATTATAAGGAATTTGCTATGAGTGGACAAACTTCAGCAGACTATATTAATCACCATCTAACCTTCCTTTCGACAGGTGACTCTTTTTGGAGCCTTCACCTTGATACACTATTTTTTACTATTCTCTCAGGAATTATTTTTTTAGTGATTTTCCATAAGGTTGCTAAAAATGCGACAACTGGAGTTCCTGGTAAATTACAGTGTGCTGTTGAAATTTTGGTATCTTGGATTGGTGGTATTGTAAAAGATAACTTCCACGGACAAACTAAAGTAGTAGCTCCTTTAGCTCTTACCATTTTCTGTTGGGTGTTTATTATGAACACTATTGACTTAATTCCAGTTGATGTGCTTCCAATGATAGCAAGTGCTTTAGGTATTCATTACTTAAGAGCTGTACCAACCGCTGATGTAAACTCAACCTTTGGACTTGCGATTGGTGTATTTATATTAATTTTATTTTACACAGTTAAATCAAAAGGTTTTTCAGGTTTAGTAAAAGAATATACACTACATCCTTTTAATCATCCGCTATTTATTCCAGTAAACTTATTGCTTGAAAGCGTAACGCTTATTGCTAAACCAATTTCATTAGCACTTCGTTTATTTGGTAATATGTATGCAGGTGAATTAATCTTTGTACTTATTGCTTTAATGTACACTGCGGATAATATTCTACTACAATCAAGTGGTGGCTTATTACAACTTGCGTGGGCAATTTTCCACATTTTAGTGGTAACACTTCAAGCATTCGTATTTATGATGCTAACGGTGGTATATGTAAGTTTAGCTTATAACAAAGCTGAACATTAACGAATTTTAATAATAAGCGGTTTAATTTTTTATAAAATTTACTGTTATATTTTTAAAATATTATTTTATTTAGTATTTTTAACCCGGGATTATCCCTTAACTTTTTTGGAGTAAAAACTATGGAAACTGTACTTAGTGCAACTATTATCGCATCAGCGATTATGCTAGCATTCGCAGCACTTGGAACTGCTATCGGCTTTGGTATTTTAGGTGGTCGTTACCTAGAATCAGCAGCTCGTCAACCTGAACTTGCAAACTCATTAATGACTAAAATGTTCATCGTTGCAGGTCTTTTAGATGCGATCGCAATGATTGCTGTTGGTATCGGTTTATACTTTGCATTCGCAAATCCATTTACCGCACTATTGGGTTAATCCGTCTCAACAATCCGTCAATGAAGGAGGTTTGTTGTGAATATTAATGCAACGTTAATAGGTCAGCTTATCGCATTTATCATCTTTGTATGGTTCTGTGTGAAATTTGTTTGGCCGCCGATTATTTCTGCTATAGAAACACGTCAAAGTGAAATTGCTAATGCATTAGCAAATGCTGAAAAAGCTCGTCAAGAACAAGCTGACGTGAAAGAAACTGCAGATAAAGAAATTTCAGCTGCGAAATTAAAAGCTCAAGAGATCATTGATCTTGCTAATAAACGTCGCAATGAAATTTTAGATGCCGTTGCTGGTGAAGCAGAAGCGGAAAAAGCACGAATTATCGAACAAGGTTATGCCGAAGTAGAAGCTGCAAAAAAACGTGCAGCAGAAGAGCTTCGTCAAAAAGTATCAGCTCTTGCTATTGCTGGTGCTGAAAAAATTGTTGCCCGTGAAATTGATGAAGCAGCAAATAACGATTTGATTGATAAATTAGTTGCACAGCTATAACTAGGAGGGGCTTATGTCAGAAACAAACAGCGTCGCACGCCCCTATGCGAAAGCGGCTTTTGAGTTTGCTAATGAGCATCAAGCTATTGATAAATGGGAGCAAATGCTTACCTTTTTATCAACCTGTGTAGAACATAAAGAAGTACAAGCAGCTATTAAAGCGGCTAATTCTCCACAAAAATCTGCACAACTTATTACTTCACTTTGTGAAGATGAGCTTGATGAATTTGGTAAAAACTTTGCTTATGTAATGGCTGAAAATAAAAGACTATTGGTATTGCCTTTGGTATTAAAAGCCTTTAAACAACTGCGTAATGATTTTGAAAAAACTAAAAAAGTAGTGGTTAAATCAGCTTTTTCATTAACTGATGATGCCCTTTTAAAAATCAAGACAGGTCTTGAAAAAAAATTAAACACCTGTGTTGATATTGAGCTTTTAGTAGATCAAAGTTTAATAGCAGGAGTGGTAATTTCCTACGATGACATCGTAATTGATGCAAGTAGTCGTGGTCAATTAAACCGCTTAGCAAGCAGCTTAATATAATGAGGAATAAAAAATGCAACTAAATTCAACAGAAATTAGTGATCTGATTAAAAAACGCATTGCCAACTTTAATGTGGTAAGCGATGCTCAAAGTACAGGTCAAATTGTATCAGTAAGCGATGGAATTTTACGCATTCACGGATTAAACGATGTAATGCAAGGTGAAATGATTGAGATCCCAGGTGATCGTTATGCAATCGCTTTAAACTTAGAAAGAGACAGTGTTGGTGCCGTAGTTATGGGACCTTACGCTGATTTAGCTGAAGGTATGACCGTAAAATGTACTGGACGTGTATTAGAAGTTCCAGTTGGTCGTGCTTTACTAGGTCGTGTTGTAAACACACTAGGCGAACCAATTGATGGTAAAGGTGAAATTGATAATGATGGTTTCAGTCCTGTTGAAGTAATCGCACCAGGGGTAATCGATCGCCAATCAGTTGATCAACCTGTTCAAACTGGATATAAAGCAGTTGACTCAATGATCCCAATCGGTCGTGGTCAGCGTGAGCTTATCATTGGAGACCGTCAAACTGGTAAAACAGCATTAGCAATTGACGCTATTATCAACCAAAAAGACAGTGGCATTAAATGTATTTATGTTGCTATCGGACAAAAAGCATCAACCGTTGCGAACGTAGTTCGTAAATTAGAAGAACACGGTGCATTAGAAAATACTATCGTAGTAGTAGCAAGTGCTTCTGAATCAGCAGCGCTTCAATATCTTGCTCCTTATGCAGGTTGTGCGATGGGTGAATACTTCCGTGATCGTGGTGAAGATGCGTTAATTATTTATGATGATTTATCAAAACAAGCAGTAGCATATCGTCAAGTTTCGCTACTTCTTCGTCGTCCACCAGGTCGTGAAGCATTCCCAGGAGATGTATTCTATCTTCACTCACGTCTATTAGAACGTGCAGCACGTGTTAATGCGGCTTATGTAGAAAGATTTACTAACGGTGAAGTAAAAGGTAAAACAGGTTCTTTAACTGCTCTACCGATCATCGAAACCCAAGCGGGAGATGTATCAGCATTCGTACCAACTAACGTAATTTCAATTACCGATGGTCAGATTTTCTTAGAATCATCTTTATTCGCATCAGGTATTCGTCCTGCGGTAAACCCAGGTATTTCGGTATCTCGTGTAGGTAGTTCGGCACAAACCAAAGTAGTTAAAAAACTTTCAGGTGGTATCCGTACAGCTCTTGCTCAATATCGTGAACTTGCAGCTTTTGCTCAATTTGCATCAGATTTAGATGAAGCAACACGTAAACAACTTGACCACGGTCAAAAAGTAACTGAATTATTAAAACAAAAACAATTTGTTCCTATGTCAGTTGCAGAGCTTGCAGTTTCTCTATTTGCAGCAGAGTTTGGCTATTTAGATGATGTTGAGTTAGATCGCATTGGTAAATTTGAAGCAGCTCTTTTAGATTATGCTAGAAACAATTACGCAGAATTTATGCAAAATTTAACCGCTAGCGGCGACTACAATGATGATGTAAAAAATACCTTAACGGAAATTTTAGATTCATTTAAGCAAAATAGTTCATACTAGGCGGAAATTATGGCAGGAGCAAAAGAAATCCGAGGAAAAATTGCTAGTGTTCAAAATACTCAAAAGATCACAAAAGCAATGGAAATGGTTGCTACCTCTAAAATGCGTAAAAGCCAAGAGGCGATGATGAAATCAAAGCCTTATGCACATACTATTCGTAGTGTAATTAGCCATATTGCTAACGGAAGTATTGGTTATAAACACCCTTTTCTAACAGAACGTGAAATTAAAAACGTTGGATACTTGGTAATTTCTACCGACCGTGGTTTATGTGGTGGTTTAAATATCAACCTATTCAAAAAAATCATACATTCAATGCGTGATTTTGAAGAAAAAGGGGTTAAATCTGCTGTTGCAAATATTGGCTCAAAAGCAAGCGCTTTTTTTGGTAATCTAGGAGTTAAGATAACATCAAATGTTTCAGGTTTAGGTGATAGACCACAAATGGAAGATTTGGTGGGATCAGTAAATGCAATGCTTGATGCCTATCGAGCGGGTGAAATTGATGCAGTTTATGTTTGTTTTAACCGTTTTGTAAATACTATGACACAAGAACCTGTAATTGAGCAATTATTACCTCTTCCACAAGATGATAATGATTTAACAAGCAAAGGATTATGGGATTATATTTATGAGCCTTCACCAGAAGAACTACTTGATGCACTTTTAGTTCGTTATATCGAATCTCAAGTGTATCAAGCAGTAGTAGATAACCTAGCATCAGAGCAAGCTGCTCGTATGGTTGCAATGAAAGCTGCAACTGATAATGCTGGTAATCTTATTGGTGATTTACAGCTTGTTTATAATAAAGCTCGTCAAGCAAGTATTACAAACGAGTTAAACGAAATTGTAGCAGGTGCTGCAGCAATTTAATTAAGAAGGAATTAAAATATGGCAACGGGAAAAATAGTACAGATTATCGGTGCGGTAATCGATGTTGAATTTCCACAAGATAGTGTACCAAAGGTATATGATGCACTAAAAATTGAAAGTGCAAATTTAACCCTTGAAGTACAACAACAAATCGGTGGCGGTATTGTTCGTTGTATCGCGTTAGGTGGATCTGAAGGATTAAAACGCGGACTTGAAGTTATTAACACAGAAAAACCAATCCAAGTACCAGTTGGAACACAAACTCTAGGACGTATTATGAACGTACTAGGTGATCCAATTGATGAAAAAGGTGAAATCGGAGAAGAAGAACGTTGGTCTATTCACCGTGCTGCACCAAGCTATGAAGATCAATCAAACTCTACTGAACTTTTAGAAACAGGTGTTAAAGTTATCGACTTAATCTGTCCATTCGCTAAAGGTGGTAAAGTTGGTTTATTCGGTGGTGCTGGTGTTGGTAAAACCGTAAATATGATGGAGCTTATCCGTAACATTGCGATTGAGCACTCTGGTTATTCAGTATTTGCAGGTGTTGGTGAGCGTACTCGTGAAGGTAACGACTTCTATCACGAAATGAATGACTCAAACGTACTTGATAAAGTATCACTAGTTTATGGTCAAATGAATGAGCCACCAGGTAACCGTCTGCGTGTAGCATTGACAGGTTTAACAATGGCTGAAAAATTCCGTGATGAAGGACGCGATGTATTATTCTTCGTTGATAATATCTATCGTTATACTCTTGCGGGAACAGAGGTTTCAGCACTTTTAGGTCGTATGCCATCAGCGGTAGGTTATCAGCCAACTCTTGCAGAAGAAATGGGGGTACTACAAGAGCGTATTACTTCAACTAAAACTGGTTCTATTACATCAGTGCAAGCAGTTTACGTTCCAGCCGATGACTTAACTGACCCATCTCCTGCAACAACCTTTGCTCACTTAGACTCAACTGTTGTATTAAGCCGTAACATTGCATCACTAGGTATTTACCCTGCGATCGATCCATTAGATTCAAGTTCTCGTCAGCTTGATCCATTAGTGGTTGGTGAAGAACATTATAATACCGCTCGTGGCGTGCAACAAACACTACAACGCTATAAAGAGCTTAAAGATATTATTGCAATCTTAGGTATGGATGAGTTAAGTGAAGAAGATAAACTTGTGGTATCTCGTGCACGTAAAGTTGAACGTTTCTTATCACAACCATTCCACGTTGCGGAAGTATTTAACGGAACACCAGGTAAATTCGTATCTTTAAAAGACACCATCCGTGGCTTTAAAGGAATTTTAGATGGTGAATTTGACGATATTCCAGAACAAGCCTTCTATATGGCAGGTTCAATCGAAGATGTGATTGAACGCGCTAAAAAATACTAATTGCTAAGGGGGAAGCCTTATGGCAACTGAATTTAAGTTAGTAGTAGTAAGTGCAGAAGAACAAATTTTTGAAGGAAATATTGTAAGCGTTCGTGTTTCAGGTATTGACGGTGAGCTTGGGGTGTATGCAGGTCATACTCCACTTTTAACGGCTATTAAACCAGGTATGGTAAAATATACTTTAGATGATGGTAGTGAAGATGCTATCTATGTTTCTGGTGGATTTTTAGAAGTTCAACCAAATGTAGTAACCGTACTTGCTGACACCGCAATACGTGGAGATGAGTTAGATCGTGAACGTATCTTAAAAGCTCAAAAAGAGCTTGAAAGAGCTGATAAAGTTCAAGATGTAGATATGGCGGCTAAACTCGCTCGTGAAATTGCGAAACTTCGTGTTTATGATTTAGTTCATAGCGAAATTAAGCGTTCAAAATAATCCTAAAATTTACAAAAGCATTAAGTACTTTTACTTAATGCTTTTTTTATAGAAGCATATTTATGCCATTAAAAGCAATTATCAATAATAAAGAGATTATTTCTTCACTCTTAAATAGTGAAGATTGGAATAATTTAAAGCAAGAAATTAAAAAATATAATTATGATGTAATTATTTCTCAAACAGGAAAAAAGGGATATTTAAGAAAATCTTCATTAGGATTGCAACATTTTGCTCATAAACAAGGGGAAAAACCACTAGATTGGAAACCTGAAAGTGTTCAACATTTACTTGCTAAAGATCAAATAGTCAAAGGGTGTCAAGATGCTGGTTGGCAAGCTATTCCTGAATTTAAAGAAAATGATTGGGAGGCTGATATATTAACATTTTATAATAACATAAGAGTAGCATTTGAAGTTCAATGGTCTTATCAAACTTATGAAAAAACTTTTGAGCGACATAAGAAATATGTAAGAGATGGAATTCGGTGTTGTTGGTTCTTTAAAAAATTACCTAAAGAGCTACTAGATGAAAAAAATAATCCCAAAGCTAATAAAAACTTACCAATATTTAAAATATTTGAAGACAAAAATAAAAATATTTTTGTTAGTTTTTATGAACAAAATATTCCAATTAAAAAGTTTGTTTATTTACTATTAACTAAAAGTATTAAATTTAGTGAAAAATTAATATCTTAGATTCAACAACGAAGTGCAACGTTTGAAAAATAGTAATTGAAATGTAAGATGTGCAGTGTTGCACTTCGATTTTCAACTACCACATAT
>PDWI01010111.1_pt1 | contig 10628 bp, 5 predicted proteins | sample 1430891 | NCBI WGS metagenome assembly PDWI01 (sample SAMN01162508, study PRJNA174530) | Oral metagenome, whole genome shotgun sequencing project. | biome: Marine environment; feature: Marine mammal; material: Swab sample of the gingival sulcus; isolation source: swab sample of gingival sulcus... | reverse complement strand
ATAATTTTTTAGTTTGCTTTCCTTGTAGAAGTCTTCATTGTGTACGTTCCAACCGATAGAAGCCCCCGGGAAGAAACCCCACTTATTGTCTCCAAGGCGAGACGTTCCGTCGTAACGGAAGGTAAGCCCTAGGAGGTAACGCATATTATAGTCATAGTTCACTTGCCCAAAGACCGAAGCAATAGCATATTCAGTATGAGCCGAGTTTGGCTTACCAAGAGCCTCTACACCTGCGTTTAGCGTAGGGATAAGGTCTGTAGGAGCTAGGCGTGTAGCAGCAAAAGTCGAGAACTCTTTATTATCAAACCACTCCCAACCTCCTAGAGCAGAAAAGTGATGTTTGCCAAAAGTATCCGAATAACGAGCTAGTGCCGTGAGTTGATTCCGCAAAATACGTTTATGTGTTACGTACGACCTACGAGGTTTAACCTCAATACCATTCCCAAGGGTAAAGTCTTTTAAGAACTGCTCATTAGATTCGTTGAAAGTGAAATGACTCCCTTTTGCCGAAAGCACAAGCTTATCCGTTAGCTTAAACTCTACTTGTGCATTTGCCGAAAGGCGTTGTTCTAAGTTTGTTCTTGGGCGTTTGTCGTAGTAATAAAGCGGATTACCAAAGCCAAAGTTTCTACCCGAATGAAGCTTTTTAGAGTTTGTGCCGTCAGGGTTCGTGTGCCAGATACGTTTGGTTGGTGCTTGCCCTGCTCCGTTTTGGAAGAGACGGTCTAGCCTATCAAATGGGCGAATGATATTAGAATGAATATACATTACCGAAGAAGAAACCTTTAGGCGATGGCTAAAATTATACGAACCATTGAAAGTCGCTGAATAACGCTTAAAGCTTGCTCCCATTACAAGCCCCTTATCATTCAATGCACCCAAGCCAAGATAATAAGAACTTTTCTTATTTGCTCCACCGAAAGAGAGCGAATAGTCCTCTGCGTGGCTAGATTGATAGAATAAGTCAGAATGGTCATTCTCTTGGAAAATCAAGGTTTTGGCAGGGTCTAATGGGTCAGCCATTGTTTGCCAAGCCGTACCCTTATCCAAAAGATATTTATTCTCATCACTAAGGTACATCGTAGTGTAGATAGAGTTCGTTGTGTTATTACCGACACCTGCACCATTAGCTCCATCTAAGAATGCCTGATACTTCGGCAAGCCAAAGATTTCATTTGACCTTCTAATCCCCAAACGATTAAACTTAACATAGTCCTTAGCCCCAAGGTATTCCATTGGATCTACAGGGCGTGCGTTGTAAGTTAGCTTCGTACGAAAGGTAATACGTGGGCTACCTAGCTCGCCTTTTTTCGTTGTTACGAGGATAACTCCATTAGCAGCTCTAGCACCATAAATAGCAGTAGAGGCAGCATCTTTCAGCACTTCAATAGATGCAATATCATCAGGGTTAAGACCATAGAATGAGCTTAACACTCCGTCCACCAAAACAAGTGGCGAACCACTTCCATCAAAGCTCGTACCACCACGCAAACTAATACGTGGTATTTCTCCCGGTTGTCCTGAGAATTGGCTAACCTTCAGCCCTGCGATAGAGCCTTGTAAGGCTGTCGCTACGTTGGAGCGAGGAGCAGAAGCGAGCGACTTCGTGTCTAGCTTCGCAATAGAAGTCGTCATACGAGAACGAGCCTCGGAAGAATAACCAATCACAAGGACTTGGTCTAGTAGCTTATCGTCCTCCTGCATTACAAGGTCAATCTGCTTACGCCCCTTGATTGCTTCAATCTTAGTTTGATAGCCAAGATAGCTAAAGACCAAAGCCTTAGCCTCTTGTGGAATAGAAAGGCTGTAAGTTCCTTCTAAATCCGTTAAAGTTCCGTATTTTGTTCCTTGAGCTAACACCTGAACTCCCACCAAAGGCTCTCCATTAACATCGGATACTTGTCCTCTTATTACCGATTTATTTTGGGCATTTACAGAAGTTAGGGTAAAAAACAAAAGGGATACCAACAAGATGGCTTTACTCAATCTTAAAAACATCGTCATAAATAATAATTTCACAAAAACGATTAAAGGTAAATATTATATTTTATTTAAGCAAATTTATAAACTCTTAGACTTAAATAATCTGCATAAGCGTTTGGCTAAGCTAAAAGCAGAAAAATAGCAGCAAAAATAGTCAGTACAATTTGCTATATAAGAAGCATTTATAAAGTGCTATAAATTAGGCTGAAAAGTTTTCCCATAAAGTCAAATGACTTTTCCCAAAAACTTTTTTGACTTTAGCGCTAAGTTTTCAAAAGTTTTCCGCTAAACTTTTACAAGCTATACTTAAAGCATAAAAATCAGTATCTTTGTGAGCTAAGAATTTTTCAAAAAAACGTTAAGAAGAACAATTATTAGAAATGAAAGAACTTGTTAATCACAATTTCAAAACTATTCGGCTATGGCTACTCTATCCTGCCCTCTTGTGCCTGATAGCTATTTTCGTTTATCTATATAGTCAGCAGGGTAGTTTTCAGAGTGTTTATACTACTATTCAGCAAAACCTCTTTATTTTTCTCAACAAGAAATTAGCTCCCTATCCCTATTTACAAAGAAATATAACGGAGATAGGCGATGCTTCCGTTGGCTTATCTCTTGTAAGTATTTTTCTTTACTATGCCGTTCGCTTTTGGGGAGCTCTGCTCAATGCCTCAATGCTCTCTCTCGGCACTTCGGCAGGGCTAAAGTCGCTTTTCCTAATGCCTCGACCTGCTAGTATCATTGCTAAAGGGAAGTTCACTATTATAGGTAAAGAACTGCTGGCTAAGTCTCTACCTTCGGGACATTCAATGACCATATTTATCTTTATATCTCTGATACTCTTTGCCTTTTTCCCTCGTGGTCGGGCAAGGATTTATAAAGCCCTTTGGGTGTTTGCCGTACTGCTTGTTGGCTTATTCATTGCCTCGTCTCGAATTGCTGTCGGCGCTCATTGGCCTTTGGACGTAGCTGTAGGTTCTTTGATAGGCTATTGCCTTGCTGTGCTTGGGATTTATATCAACAACAAAGTAGGACTATGGGCGTGGTTGGAGCATAAACGCTTCCGACCGATTGTGATTATGATGATATTAATTCTTTTTAGTCTAGTAATTTACAATAAACTGATGGTAGAAGCTCTGCCAATCTATTTCCTAGCTCTCTTTTCGTTACTCACAACATTATGCCTAATATGCAGAAAATTAATTTTACAACGAGACTAAGTCTCCTTGCTTTATTCTATAGCTTTATAACGATATTTCTATATCATAGCGCCTTCTGGAACTATGTCTTAGACAAAGTAGATACCAGCGCGAGCAGTGGTATTATGCTCATTGTGAGCCTAGTCATTCTTCTCCTAGGGATGAATGCACTCTTTGCTTACCTAGTGCTTTATCTCTTTGGTAAGGCAGGGAAATACTTCCTAGCGCTTTTACTGATGATTAATGCAGGGGCGATTTATTTCATTGAGACTTATGGGGTAATGCTTGATAAGACGATGATTGGTAATGTTTTCAATACCAATTATGGCGAAGCAACAAGCTTTTTCTCTTGGGATTTTCTTTACTATATCACGCTTTATGGTATAGTTCCCTCAGTTATCCTCATTATGTGGCGATACGTCAAGGAAAGTTTTAAGTCTTTTATCCTCAAGCTTATCATAAGCCTTACGGTTCTTGGAGGCTTTGCCTACGCTAATTCCTCAAGCTGGCTGTGGGTAGATAAGCACGTGCCTATCCTCGGTTCACTCGCTATGCCGTGGTCATATCTCGTAAATACTTGTCGCTATTGGAGTGATGTTTATAAGAATAATCAAGAGGAAGACCTCCTGCCTGATGCAACGATTAAGAATAAAGAAAAGGCTGTGGTCGTTTTGGTTATCGGAGAATCGGCAAGATCACAGAACTTTTCGCTTTATGGCTATGAAAAGGAGACGAACCCTTTGCTCGCTAAACTAGAGGGCGTACAGCATTATCAGGCACAATCTTGTGCAACTTACACTACTGCAGGGGTAAAGTGTATCTTGGATTATAAGGATACAGGGCATTATTATGAGCCTTTGACGAACTACCTTTATAGAAATGGTGTGGCTGTCTTTTGGCGCACGACCAACAACGGTGAGCCAAAAATCAAAGCAAATAGCTATAAGGGTAGGGGAGAGCTGAAAGCTTTTGCCGAACGTGATAGCTTAAACTCTAATTATGATGAAGTGCTAATTGCAGGTATCAAGGACGAAGTACTAAAGGCTGACAAAGAAAAGGTCTTAATCATCTTGCACACCAGCACCAGCCACGGACCTACTTATGCGACTAAGTATCCGAAGCATTTGGAGAAATTCGTCCCCGTTTGCACGAGCGTTGAGCTATCTAAATGCAGTCAGCAGGAGCTGATTAACGCTTATGATAATACGATTGTCTATACAGATTATATCTTAGCTAAGCTCATTGCTTCACTCAAAGAGCTAAAAGCTTACAAAAGCTCTGTGATTTTCGTCTCTGACCACGGCGAGTCTCTGGGCGAAGCGAACCTATATATGCACGGCGTTCCGAAGAAATTCGCTCCAAAAGAGCAGTACGATATTCCTTTTATTGCGTGGTCTTCGGCAAACAGCGAGCGTTCATTCAAGCAACTAGAAGAAGTATCTCAGCATAATGTTTTCCACAGCGTGCTAGACTTCTTGTCTATCGATAGCCCTGTGTACGAAGAAAAACTCTCTATCTTTGAGTAATAAAAATTCTAAATAATCGCTAAGCCTATCAAAGCGAGGCGAAAACAAAAACAAAGGCTGTGCAGTATTTGCACAGCCTTTGTTTTTGTTTTAGTTAGTATTGCTTAGAAGATATACTTGATACCTACCTGAGCGTGCCAACGAGAAGCGATGTCACTAACATACCATAGAGGTTGTGGTTTGTAAGTATAACTTCCGTATTTAGCATTGTAACTAAGAAGTTTTACATTATTATGACTTACATTTTGGTGCAATCCCCAAGCGTGGTTGAAGAAGTTACCAATGTTCACAACATCTGCATTAAGCTGGATAGTCTGACGACGCTTGCCAACATTAAAGTAGAAATTCTGAGCAAAGTGCAAATCAAATTGGTTTAAGAATGGTGTATTAAAGGCATTACGTGGAGCAAACTGACCTTGATATTTCTGCAACTCTTCGTTGCCATTAATTAATTCTTGGAAAGCCTTACGTTGCTCCTCTGGCTTAGGATCATGCTTTTTACCATAGAACTTCATATTCTTAATTTCTTCATTCGTAGGAATATACATCAAATCATTCTTTTCGCCATCGCCATTGATATCACTAGCATACATAGCAGAGAATACACCTCCACTCTGTCCATTATATAGAAGAGAGATTGTAGTACCGAAATGCTTAGCATAATCCTTGCTGAATGTTAAGTTAGCCACGATACGATGACGTACATCAAAGTTTGAAATACCAATAGGATCAGCATAAGTACTTGTATGAATAGGAGCATACATCCAGTTAGAAGCTGCAACAGAAGATGCATTATCCATTTGACTCATAGCCTTACCATAAGTATAAGCAACTGAAGCACTCAAACCAAAGTCAAAGCTCTTAGCTAAAGTTGCAGTGAAGTTATAACTATACCCTTTGCTTGTATTGTCAAGCATAATCAAGTAAGTATAATCTTTATTTACATTAGTATTCCAAGTTGGTACTTGAGCATCAGTCTTACTTAAGTTGTGTATATTACCAGAATCCTTAACATTGATATTACGATAAAGCGCATTGTTTAAGTTCTTTGTGAACATACCTTCAAGAGTAGCCTTAATGCCCCAAGGAAGTTTCGCTTCAAAAGCAAGGTTGAAACGCGCTACCTGTGGGAACTTAAAGTCTCTATTGACAAAGTCAACTGAACTTCTACCTGGGCTTGACAATAAATCACTATCCTTCATTGGGATATTTGCCAAAATACTAGGATCAACGTCCTTACCCTTAATATAAGTCTTCTCTAACTGAATACCTGTATTGACGAAGTTGTTTGAAATCCAAACAAATGGCACACGACCAGTGAAGATACCTGCTCCCCCACGGATAAGATATCTATTCTCTTCATCTACATTATAGCGGAAGCCAATACGAGGTGACCATAATGGCGTTACTTTTGGAAGTTTTGAGTTATCAACACCCCATTCTTTAGCAAGAGCAGAGTTATTAAAACCTGAGTTATTTTCAGGAGTATCCAAGAATAAAGGTAGGTCTACACGCAAACCATAAGTCAAACGAAGCTTATCTGTTGCCTTCCATTCGTCTTGGATATAAGCACCAAGTTGCATAGCCTTAAAGCGTGGTCCCCAAAGCTTATCATCAACAACCTTCTCATTAACCTTAGTTCTTTCAAACTTATAGAAAGGCTCTCCTTTAACAAAGTCATCAATACTACTATAACTATAGAAACCATTGATATTTGGCAGGTATACATTATAGAAGCTATAAAGTTCATTGTGCGTACCTACTACGATTTTGTGGTCTCCTAAGTTCAATGTTAAGTTATCTGAAAGCGTAAAAATATCTTGATCAAGACGATTACCGATAGAGTGTCTATCTGTTCCTGCAACAATTGTATTACCGTGATAACCCGCTGAAATCTGTGGAGAAATAGGACCATCTGTCTCTCTATGATCTCTTACTCTGTTATAACCAATACGTAGCTCGTTACTAAGCTTGTTAGAGAAACGAGAATTTAATTCTGCCACTACAGAATGCGTTTCGTTATTGAATGTATAACCGCTATTAAGCAATGTTAATTTCTTAGGAGCATTGCTATAATCCTCTCTCATTGCATTCAAATAACTATAACGAAGTGATAGCTTATGAGCTTGACTGATATTCCAATCTAAACGAAGCAAAGCTTTATAGTTGTGAGAGTTTACATCGCGTTCGCCGAAGCCACCGCCATCATAACCACCTGTTAGTTCTTTGTACTTCTTCATAAATGCATCCGCTTCTGCTTGAGTAATGTCAGAACCTTTGCCAAGTGTATAAGTAGCTGGACGAACATTTTTTTCGTACTCTCCGTTGAAGAAGAAGAAAAGTTTATCCTTCACGATAGGACCTCCTAGCGTAACACCTGTAGTATTCTGCATTTGCTTATCAAGCTTTTTACGATCTTTTTTCTTTAGATTTTCACCAGCTGTCTTACCATAAAAATCTTGATTTTGAAAATAGTCGTATACAGAACCCTTGAAAGTATTTGTACCACTCTTCGTTACGGCGTTGATACCACCACCAGTGAAACCACCTTGACGAACATCAAAAGGTGCAATAACAATCTGAAGGGCATCAATAGCTTCAAGCGAAATAGGATTAGTACCAGCTTGTCCACCATTAGTACCTGTACCAGAAAGACCAAAAGTATCGTTAGACACAGCTCCGTCAATTTGGAAAGAGTTATAACGGTTATTACTACCTGAGAAAGAAATACCTCCTTTTGTTACATTAGCTTGTGGTGTAAGCTTAGCTACATCGAAAAGACTACGATTAACGTTTGGAGCATTCTCAATAGCCTTACGGTTGAAGTTAGAAGACGCACCCGTACGACGAGCGTTAAAGCCTGCGTCCTTACTTCCAACGATAAATACTTGTGCTAACTGCTGAGCATCTTCGCCAAGCCAAACATTCAAATACTCTGTATTACCGAGAGAAAGTGTCAGCTCCTTGAAGACTTTTTTGTTATAACCAATATAACTAACCTCTACAGTGTAAGGTCCTCCTGGGCGTAAACCACTAAGAGAGTAGTTACCCTTTTCATTAGTTATAGCACCGTAAGTAGTACCCGTAGGTAAGTGCTTAGCAACGACCGTTGCTCCGATAAGCGTCTCCTTAGTCGCTTTATCGGTAACTGTACCACTAATCGACGAAGTGGTAACCTGTGCCTGCATACTCACTGCAAAACCTAGAGCGAGTATCAGCAAAGTAAATTTCTGAAGTAATTGTTTACCCATAACTTAATTCTTGTTTTTTGGAAATTTATCAAATACAAAAAAGGACACGCGACCCTACTATATTCGGGTGCGTATCCTTTTTCCTTGTTTTCATTGCTTCTCTAATTTGAGTTAAGCAAATCTATTATCTAACTTACTCAGCACTTTCTTCAACTGGTGCTTCTTCTGTTACTTTCTCAGTTGCTTCTGCCTCAGCTTCTGCATTCTCCTTAGCTAGCTCAGCTTGCTTCTTAGCAATCGCTTCAGCCTTAGCCTTGTTGTATGCTACTTCAGCTTCGAAGGCAGCCTTAGCAGCTGCTTCTTTCTTGGCATTAAGCTCTTCCTTAAGCTTACCTTCAACTTCTTGACGCTTCTTAGACCAAGCTTCAAACTTCTCTTGAGCTGCCTTCTCATCGAAAGCTCCCTTTTTGATACCACCTTGTAGGTGCTTCATCATTAGGACACCTTCCTTTGAAAGAATGCTACGAGCTGTATCTGTAGGCTGAGCCCCAGTGTTTAGCCAGTGTAGTGCACGCTCAAAATTGAGGTCAATAGTTGCTGGATTTGTGTTAGGGTTGTAGTTCCCCAACTTTTCAATGAACTTACCATCACGTGGTGCTCTTGTGTCTGCTACTACGATCTTGTAAATAGGTCTCCCCTTACGACCGTGGCGTTGCAATCTAATCTTAGTTGCCATTGGACAATTTCTTTTATTAGTTTATAATTTATTCAAAATCACCACAAAGATACTACTTATTTATAAGATAAACAAGGCTTTGAATAATTACTAATGCCATATAAATATACAAGCTTTCAAAATCACTCTAAAAACTATCTTAGATAAGTTTTCATTACATTCCCTTGTGGAATAAATTACATAGCCTAGTGTAATCTATTTCACAGCGCTGTGTAATCAACACAATACACAAGCACTATATTATTATATTCTTTTATTTAATTAAATAATAAAGGTATCATCGTAATAGCTGTGGGTAATGAGCATAAAGATAGTGAATTGAAGTAATGCTTATTTTATACAAATCTTATCATCGTTGATTGATGACTTATGCATAAGCTATAAGTAAATCTAAAACCTTCTATTCGAAGACGGAAAACAAAAATTAAGAATAGCTTATGGACAAATCTCTTTTTAGGCTGTGGAAAAGACTTTTCTGTGCTTTAGTTATGGATAATGATAGTACTTACTAACAAGTGTAAGCGAACTGTAGTTCTTGTCTGACTAGTTTAAGTCTATCCTGTGGGTAAAGGCTATCTTTATGCAAAGCTTACGCACAAGATAATTACAAAAAAAGACGATGACCTTTTAGTCATCGTCTTTTTGCTCTATAATATGATAAATTAAAGTCTACAAAGCATTTAACTCCTCCAAGGCAAGGCGAGCAGCTTCTTGTTCAGCTTCTTTCTTTTTCCGCCCTTTCCCTTCGCTGATAAGCTCTAAGTTTTCTCTATTTTCGCCTACAGCTACAGCTATTCGGAACGTTCCTCTGCCGTGCTTCGGTACAAAAACGGCTTGATATTCGTGAATTAAACCTTCACGCTGAGCATACTCCAGAAGTTGAGACTTATAATTATTGTACAAAGTTCCTTGATTTTCTTCAAGGCTTTGAATGATGGGTAACATCTTTTCAAGGAAGAAAGCATAAGCCTTATCATAACCATAATCCAAAAAGATTGCCCCAATCAAAGCCTCAAGAGCATTTCCAAGCATATCATTACTGTAACTACCAGCTTTGTTATACTTAATATACTGCATCAAGCCAAGCTTCTCAGCTACTGCATTATTCGTCATACGGCTGACCCATTCGCTTCTTTTCGCCGTAAGTTTGCCCTCTGTCCATTCTTCTTGCTCCTTATAAAGGTAATCACTGACAATAGACTCCAAAACCGAATCACCCAAAAACTCAAGGCGTTCATTATTCTCATCAGAGAGCGCAATGCTACGATGCGTTAAAGCTTGATGGTAATACTTTTCTTCCTTGGGATTAAAACCCAAAACGTCTAGAAGAAAAATAGAAGCAGGCTCTTCGGATAAACCAAAGAGCCTGCTTAATTTATTAATAAATGTTTTCAACAAAATAATGCTAATTATTTATGTCTAAGCAATTAACTAACCTTCGTACTTCTTGAAGATAACAGAAGCATTGTGTCCACCAAAACCGAAAGTATTGGATAGAGCATAACGCACTGGGCGTTCTTGTGCTTTGTTAAATGTGAAGTTTAGCTTGTAGTCAATCTCAGGATCGCAGTCATCTTCTTGGTGATTGATTGTAGGAGGAACGATGTCCTCTTCCACAGCCTTAATCGTTGCCATAGCTTCCAAAGCACCAGCAGCACCAAGTAGGTGTCCTGTCATACTCTTAGTAGAGCTGATGTTCAACTTATAAGCATTCTCACCAAAGACATCAACGATAGCCTTCGTCTCTGAAATATCTCCTACTGGCGTTGACGTACCGTGCACGTTGATGTAGTCAATATCTTCAGGCTTAATACCTGCATCTTCTAAAGCATTGTTCATCACAAGCTTTGCTCCAAGCCCTTCAGGGTGTGTAGCTGTCAAGTGATAAGCATCAGCCGAAAGACCTGTACCTACAAGCTCTGCATAGATATGAGCACCACGAGCAAGGGCGTGATCTAAGTCTTCAAGAATCATACAAGCACTACCTTCTCCC
>PDWI01010110.1_pt1 | contig 10629 bp, 7 predicted proteins | sample 1430891 | NCBI WGS metagenome assembly PDWI01 (sample SAMN01162508, study PRJNA174530) | Oral metagenome, whole genome shotgun sequencing project. | biome: Marine environment; feature: Marine mammal; material: Swab sample of the gingival sulcus; isolation source: swab sample of gingival sulcus... | reverse complement strand
CGAAGAGCTGAAAAAGAAACTGGAAAAACAAAACCAGCAGAATCAAAAAAACTCCCAACAGCAAGAAAACAAGGACGAACAGGAAAAAAATAACAGTCAAGACGATCAGCAGAAAGAACAACAAAATAACGACAACGAATCTGACAAGAAAAAAGATCCCGAAGAAAAACAGTCTGCCAAAGATACGGCCAACCAGGAAAAAGACCAGAACAGCGGCCAGCCCAAAAAGCCCCAAAGCGACCAGAAAAAACAACAGGAACAGCAGTCAGAGACCCCGCAACACGAGGAAGAGAACCAACAAAAACAGCAGCCAACTCGCCCCCAACAGGGCCAGAACAAAGAGCAAGCCAAGCAACAAGGCCAACATCCTCAAAAAGCCCAGGCAGCTGGACAAGGTCAAGAGAAAAATATCGCCGCAGCCCAACAGGGCAACGAAAAAATGAACCAGGAAGAGGCAGAACGACTGCTTCATATCATGAAAAACAGCGAAGGGGAGCTCTTGCATTTCATTCCCCGAAGTGCCCAGCAGGCCCCTGAAACGAAGGATTGGTAATGAAAATATTACATTACAGCATAAAAACGAGCCTCGTTCTATTGCTCCTTTTTTATGCAGCACCGCTCCTTGCCGAGGTATCGGTACAGACCAGACTAACTCCGTCTTCTTTTTCTGTACAACAATACGGGCAACTGACAATCACCGTCAATGGTGGCAAAAATGTCCATTTCACCTTGCCTGAAGTGAAAGGATTGACGATCATAGAACGAGGCAAAAGCAAAAACATTCAAATGATCAATGGTGATGTCTCCATTCTGCAAACCACCACCTGCATCGTCCAGGCTGCGGCACCCGGTAAATACACCATCCCTTCATTCCCTATCACGACGAAAGAAAAAACGCTCGATACCAGGCCAATTTCTTTTACGGTTACCGGTTCCGCCCAAACAGGCAACACCACATCACAAAACGCTCTCCATAATGCAACGCATACCGAAGCATCCCTTCACCTCAACAATCTGGACGGCGAACATTATGTTGGCGAGATCATCCCGGTAACCATCGAAGCCTGGTTCCCACAACAGCTTAAAATCGGAGAAATCAGCTATCCACAGTTCAATGGCGACGGATTCGTTGTTCCCGAAATAAAGACGCAACCCCAACAAACCCGCAAGATCATCAACGGCCGGCCGTTCATCGTTTTGACCTGGGAAACAGCACTCACCCCAATCAAGGAAGGAAATCAAAGCATTACCGTTGCAATGGAGGCAGTACAACTCATTTCACAACGCCGGAATCCCGCCTCCTCTTTTGGAAGCCAATTTCCGTTTAACGATAATCTCTTCGATGATTTCTTTGGCACGACCGTACGAAAGAGAATCGTGATTCGCTCGACACCCCAGTCCAGCACAATACGCCCCTTGCCCACCGAGAAACGCCCGGAAAACTTCACTGGAACCGTGGGCAATTTTACTCTCAAAACTTCAATCGACCGAACTCAGGCTGAAGTCGGAGAACCCCTGACTCTGAAAATAACCATTGCAGGGACTGGCAATATTGACGGCATCGAACCGCCTGTTTTTCCTGCATCCCAAAGCTGGAAGGCCTATACCCCAACCCTGGTATCCACAGAAAAAGACGGCAACACCGGGAAAAAAATCTATGAACAGGCCATCGTTGCGAAAAAAAACAGCGTCACCACTGTACCGCCGCTGGCCTTTAGTTTTTTTGACCCCAAGAAAAAACAGTACGCCACGGTTGAATCTGCGCTACTGTCAGTCGCCATCAATTCTGCAGCGACACTCGCCCCGATCCCAGCAACACCGGCAACGCCAAACGTAACTGCAAAATCGCACACGGCACCGCCGCCAGTTGCAGCAGGGCCACCACCGCTGCAATACCAGCTTGGTAAGGCAGAAGATGCAATTACTCCGCTGTTTCGCCGGAGCATTTACCAAATTCCAGCATTGGTTCTCTGTTGTTTGCTTGGAATCGTGCTGGCAATACACCTGCAACGCTGGCGAAACCAGAACAAACCCATTGACCGCAGTGCAGAGCGGAGAAAAAATCTTGCTCTGGCTCTCGCCGATATCCGCACCACCAGCGACCACAAAGATGGGCGACAATTCCTTGCTGCGTTAAGAATACTGATCCAGGAGCAGCTGGGCAGCCTGTGGAATTGTACCCCGGAAACCATAACCCTGGCCACCCTGAAACAAAGACTCGGCAAAGAAAAAGACTCTTCACCGCTCATTGCGATCTACCAAAATGCGGAACAGGCCGCATATGGCGGCCAGACTCCCGACACACAAAGTTTGAACGAAATGCTTGAAATTGTAAAAAAAGAATTGGAGGAGTTGATATGAACACTGCGTTACGTTCGTTGCTGTGGGGTCTCCTCGTTCTTCTGCTCCTGCCACAACTGACTGCGGCAACACCCCCCCCAACGCTCTTTGATGAGGCTGGGGCCGCCTATAGCCGACAGGACTATGACCGGGCCATTGAACTCTATGAAGAACTCTGTACATCCTACGGCTACACCCCAAATCTGCTCTATAATCTTGCAGGAAGTTATCTGGCTGCGGGTCGACCGGGAAAAGCCATCCTCAACTACGAACGGGCTGCCCTGCTCGCTCCAGGCAATTCTGATATTGCCGGAAATCTCAAAGCGGCCCAAGAGGCCCAGGGACTCTTTGAACCAGAACAAAACAGCGTAGAAAAAGGCACCCATCTCTTAGAGATGGAACAATGGCTCTGGCTGGCACTGGCCGCAACAACCGTTCTGGTACTCGTTTTTAGTATCGCATTGAAAAAAACGCTCTCCAGACGAGCTCTTATTTCCTGGGCAGCCCTTTGTCTTGTGATCATCACCGCTTGCGCCACTGCCGCCACCCTGCGCTATCAGCACTGGCGAGGCCTTATCGTCGTTGAGCCAGAAAGCCGCCTCGCCATCTCACCGTTTGCCGGAGCAGCCCCGGTTGGCGAACTCAAAGAAGGCAGCCGTGTCGTTTCCATAGGCAGCCACAACAATTTTATCTGGGTGGTTGATGATGGGGGGAGACGAGGCTGGCTACCACAAAACGTTGTCGAACCAATTATTCCATAGAAAAAACGTCTCTGACGGGAACCTACATATTCCCTAAAAGAAACTGGACCAGGGTCGTTGCGGCGAGAGCCGCCGTTTCGGCCCGGAGTATCCGAGGCCCCAAAGACACCGTCTGGAAGTCTTGAAGGCGGGCCGTTGCGACCTCTTGTTCAGTAAAACCACCCTCGGGGCCACAGAGCACCATAACCGAACCGATAGTATCGGGAAAAACCAGATCATCAAGACGCTGCTGATGCTCGTCTTCCCAAAAGAGAAGTTTTACCGTCTTTTCCAGGCCCTGTTGCTTGACGACATCGGCAAACGAGAAAGGAGTTTCAATATGCATAATATCAGGCCGCTGGCATTGCTTACAGGCAGCGAGGCTGATTCGGGCATACCGCTCGGTTCTTTTCAGATCTTGCCTGGGGTCTGGTTTCTTCTGACAGCGTTCACTATAAAAAGGCAAAAAACGATGGGCACCAAGCTCGGTGCATTTCTGAACCACGGTATCCATTTTTTTTCCCTTTAACATCGCCTGGGCCATGATCAGAGAACGGCCTTCGGGTCGCAGCTCCTTTTTCTCTTCAAGCCGGGCCGATACCTTTTTACTCACCGTCACCAGGGTCGCAATATAGATCCCGCCATAGCCATCAAGCAGCTCGACAATATCACCCGGGCGAAGACGCAATACTGTGCTGATATGGTGAGATTCTTCCCGACTTAAAAATACCAGATCTCCAGGTTCCGCCCCATTCGCCGCAAAGAAAAAACGCCGCATCTCTCTCCTCCAACCTTTTTCAAAAATACTCAAAAATATACCAACAACCATTCCTGTCTCATAATTCTACAGGATATCAAATGAGAAAAAAGTCACACAAAAACAATGTGTAATACCTCGTTTGCCGGGGAGCTTTGTTAAGCATCGGTTCTTGCCATGAATTGAGTCCATCGGTTAAAGGAATACAATTTTTGTTTCCACAATATTACTGAAGCAACTTTTCAAAATTATGTTTTTGAATAAATGATGCGATTTGATGAAGAATTGTGTTATACTGTGCTATGGTTTTGATATCTTTTTGTTTTATTGACTTATTCCAGTCTTATCATAACACAAAAAGCTCTTTGAGCCTTTATTTATTTGTATATTCATGAGACACTGCTGGTATGAGCATGAAGTACCTTTGCCCTGTTACTTTTTCTTCATAGAAATATTGGGTGTTTATTCTCTTTTTAAAAAATCATGAACAGTATGAAAGATAGTAAGATAGAGGTTAAAGGACGAATAGTTAACCTTATAGTTTCACAAAAGAAAATTTCTGCCAAACATCTTCAATATGCGCAAAGGGTGCATGAAAAACTCAGTAATCCGCAGCCGCTTTTGAAGGTTTTTATTGACCTGAACTATATAAAAGAATCTGATATAAAAGATGTTGTTCGTAGCACTGATAATATTCGTATTGGTGATCTACTCACTGAGCTTGGCTATATATCACCTGATGATCTTGATGCAGCAATTCGTATTCAAAAGGAAAGTGACGGAAAAGAGAAGCTCGGTGATATCCTAATTACCCATAACTTTATTGAAGAACAGCTGCTTATCGAAGTTCTTTCCATTCAGCTGGGTTTTCCTCTCGTTGAGCCAAATCTTACTCTTGTTGATATGGCTGCATGTGCAAAGATACCCAAAAAAATCCTCCTTTCACACTGTATGCTTCCCTTGCAGAGTAATGAAGAGGCTCCCAAAGTAGCCCTTGCCGATCCTCTTGATCAGACTGCCAGGAGTATTGCCCAAAAACACCTAGGACAAAAAATCACTTTTGCCTTGGCGCAACGGAATGTTTTACAAAAGACCATCGAGCTATTGGTGGATAAAAGTAAAACCAAAATCTCGGTGGATAAAAATACTGTTGTTGGTATTGCAAATACAATTATACTCGGTGCAATAAAAAATGATGCCAGTGATATCCATATAGAACCTTTTCCAGATAGATTACAAGTACGTTTTCGAGAGGATGGTGTTCTTCAACATTTTAAAACATATCCGCATGATATTATTCCAGCCTTAACCAGTCGTTTTAAGATTATGTGTGATGCGAATATTGCGGAGAGACGGAGGCACCAAGGAGGAAGGATACTCTTTGAGTATGATAAAGGCGAGCTTGATTTACGGGTGTCTTTTTTTGTTACTGTCCATGGAGAGAAGATAGTTTTACGACTCCTTAATAAAAAACAGGATTTGTTAGATATTCACTCTATTGGAATGCAGCCTCGAATGCTATCTCGTTTTCTTGATGAAGCTGTTTTTCAACCTAGTGGTGTGTTACTGGTCACTGGCCCTACAGGCTCAGGAAAAACATCTTCAGTTTATAGTTGTATCAATACGTTAAAAGGTCCGGGGGTAAGTATTATTACTGCCGAAGAACCTGTTGAGTATGTTATCGAGGGAATAGCCCAATGCTCCATTGACCCTAAAATTGATCTTACTTTTAAAGAAACTCTTCGACATATAGTTAGGCAAGATCCTGATATTATTGTTATTGGTGAGATTCGTGATACATATTCTGCTGAAGTTGCTGTTCAGGCGGCACTGACCGGGCATAAAGTTCTTTCAACTTTTCATACAGAAGATTCCATAGGCGGATTGATCAGATTGTTAAATATGGATATTGCGCCTTTTATGGTTTCTTCAACAGTTGTTTCTGTTTTAGCCCAGCGTCTCTTGAGAAGAATCTGCCCTCATTGTGCTGTTGATGCAAAGCCCACCCCGATACAGCTACAGCGAATGAAGACAACCTTGGATCTGTTTCATGGAGTACAATTTAAGAAAGGGCGTGGCTGTGCTGAATGCAAGCAAACAGGTTATAAAGGGAGGATAGGGGTTTTTGAACTGCTTGTTCTAGATGAATTGGTACGTGATGCGATTCTTGAGCAGAAAACCAGTTATGAAATTCGAAATATTAGTATTAATAATTCCGGGTTGGTCACGCTTCTTGAAGACGGTCTTGTAAAAGCAGCATCAGGATTGACCACTATTGATGAGGTGCTGCGTTGTTTACCAGTTTTTCAACCTCCTAGACCTCTGTTGGAATTAAAACGTTTAGTTGGAGTATGAGTATGAGTAAGCAAACTTCTTTTATAGATATTGTTAATCAGTATATAGAATCAGAAGAAATTACTCTTCCGGTATTTAATACGTCCGCAATGCGGGTGCACCAAGAGTTAACAAAAAAGCATCATGAGGTACATACTCTAGAGAGAATAATTGCCGAAGATCAAGCACTTTCCAGCCAGGTGCTTAAAATTGCAAACTCTCCATTTTATAAAGGACTTTCAGAAATCTCAACAGTTCATGCTGCAATAATGCGTCTCGGCATAAAAGAAATTGGCAATATCGTTATGCTGGCTGCTTCCAAAAAGCATTTTAATAGCAATGACAAGCAAATAGATATTATTATGAAAAAGCTCTGGCAACATTCTGTTGGATGTGCTTACGGTGCAGTTTGGATAGCGAAGAGGCATGAATACGGGGTTAATATGGGTCATGTGTTTTTTGCCGGTTTGCTGCATGATGTGGGTAAGCTATTCATTCTAATGGTTATTGAAAATATTAAAAAAGGGTCACAAAAAACTGAAATCACCGATAGATTGCTTGATGAAGCTATGCAGAAACTACATGCTTCTCAAGGGTATCAATTAATGATGAAGTGGAATATGCCTGAGAAATTTTGTGTTATTGCTCGCGACCATGATGAAATAGAATTTGATACGAAAAATTATCTTCTTGTTATTATTCGGATGGCAAATCTGGTTTGCCATAAAATGGGAATAGGGCTTTTTCAAGATGCTTCATTAGTGCTTCCTGCAACCCTTGAGGCAAATCTTTTGAACCTGTCTGATATTGACTTGGCAGAGTTGGAAATTATGCTTGAAGATACCCGGGTGCTTTCTGGATAGGTAAAGAGGCACTATTGATGTTCTTAATTTTTTATAAAGAAAGAAGCGTAAATTTTATCTGTTTTCTTCTCTCTTGCAAACTATATATAAATCGAAAATAGTCCAATGGCGGCAAATATTATTATAAATTAATAGGCTGATGAGTTTCTTTCAAAAGAAATCTCGCTTTGAAATGTCTCAACAATTTTAATACTATTTCGCAGAAATATTTAATACCAGTCTGTATATTTACCACAGAAATGCATATTCAGCCCTTTCAGAAAGTGTCTGTTATCAGTGGTGTCTCATAGTAGAGATTGGCGATCGCTTTAGCAGTCAAATGCTCTGTATTAGTGAGATACTGATAGGCTTTTTTGTTTCTGGATCAGTATATTCAACAAGTCTTAAAGTTGAATCCATAGTACGGAGTTGGATCGTCTGGTCATTATTAATATTGGCAGATTTACGATCACAGTGTTTATTGAGGTATATGGACGTAGTGTTTTTTTTGGGTCTTGTTACAAAGTAAATTCTTCATTCGCATAGATCCTGATACCATTGATAATTAGTAAATCTTCTATCGAAAACCAGGCAGGAGCCTGCGGGGATGTTTTGGAGATTTCTGGCTCATTTTACCTTATGAAATTTACTATCTGCAAGATCCATAAAGGCTGGCAGGTGTCCATCAGCATCTAAGCCAAAATGTAATGTCTTTGTAAAATTGCAATTAATTGATTGAGAATTGTGTTATAGTATGCCATGGTTTGGATCTCATTGTATTTATTTTGTTTTTAGTGAACTCATTATAACACAAAAAGTTCTCCGAACCTTTATTTATCTGCTTTTATTTACTTATTTATGAGATAGCACTGGAATAAAACATTGCTGGTATTTGTCAATAGGTGTAATACCATATTCATTACCATGGTTTATAAATTCCTTCACCTAACATTATTGTGCAGTATGTGCGAAAAATGAAATCAGGGAGACTATTATGAATTCGGTAGAGAAGACCGTTGCTTCAATTATGCGTGAAGTAATAATGATACCCGAAAGCGTAACATCAAAAGAAGCCTTGAATATGATGGTATGTCAGAAGACGAATGCCCTTGTTGTCGTTGATACAGAGGGTGCTTTTGTCGGAATGATTAATACCCGTATTTTTATTGAGCAGGCAATTCCAGCCTATATCGTTCAGGATGAAATCGCAGCAGGATTTGCAACTGAAGAAGTTTTTCGTAAATCTGTTGGCCAAGTTGCGGATATTTGTATTAAAGACCTCATGCTAAAAGATGTAATGACTATTTCCCCCAACGACAGCTTGCTCAAAGCTGCCATTCTTGCTACCAAAAGGCGCCAGATCCGCATCCCGGTCATTGATGACAATAACAAACCTATTGGCCTTTTGTCTCAGACGGATATTAAGCATTTAATCGCTAAATATCTTGGCGTGGATAAGTGTGGTATTTAGGTAGTGAGCACCTGAGTATTTGTTTGTCCTAAAAAATTATTTTAATATTTTCAATTTCTTGGAATCTCTTCCGGGAACTACAAGGGAAAAGTTATGGGTATTAATCCATTCACTATTAGTCTCGCAATTTTTGTTATCACGTTTGGACTTATTATTTCCGAGAAAATGCATCGTACTATTATCGCCTTCTTTGGTGCAATGGTGATGGTTATTTTTGGTATTGCTCTTAATTACTATTCTCCGGCCGAGGCCTTACATGCCATAGATTTTAATACGCTGGGATTACTCATGGGTATGATGGTTATTGTCGCAGTCCTTGAAACAACGGGTGCTTTTCAGTATCTTGGGATTTACTGTGCAAAGAAAACCAAGGGGAATCCTTATGCCTTGATGGTTGCACTTGGTACTCTGACTACGGTACTGTCCTTGATTCTTGATAATGTGACGACGATTATTCTCATTGTTCCGGTCACAATCGTTATCACCCAGGTTCTTAAAATTAATCCGATGCCAATTCTTATGGCCGAAGCATTACTCTCTGATACAGGTGGGGTTGCAACGCTTGTTGGAGATCCTCCAAATATAATGATTGGTTCTGCGGCAGCATTTAGTTTTAACGATTTTCTTACTCATTCCTTGCCAATCGTATTTGTTAGTTGGTTGGTGACTCTTTTGACTTTGAAGTTTATTTTTCGGAAAGAACTCCAGGAAAAGCCACAAAATGTTGACCAGCTTATGATAATGGATGAACGGGAAGCCATTATAGATGAGAGGACAATGAAATTGGTTGTTGGAGTTCTTTGCCTTGTTGTTGTGCTTTTCTTTTTCCATCACAGACTACATCTTGCTCCCTCCATGGTCGCACTTATTGGTGCCTCTCTTACTCTTTTAATGGTTTCTCCTCAAAAAGATCCGCAGAAGATTTTAGAGAAAACAGAGCTTTCTGTTCTTGTTTTTTTTGCGGCGCTCTTTGTCCTGGTAGGTGGCATGGAACATGCCGGAGTGTTAAAGTCTGCTGCGAATATGATTGTTGATGGTGCAGAAAATAATCTATTGATGACTGCGATTATTGTGCTTTGGGTCAGTGCAATATTATCAGCATTGGTTGATAATATTCCATTTACTGTTGCGATGATTCCGGTAATTGCGTCCTTGCAAAATAGTGGTGTTGAAACGAATATTCTTTGGTGGGCATTGGTTTTTGGTGTAGGATTTGGTGGAAACGGAAGCCCAATTGGTTCTACGGCAAATGTCATTGTTGTTTCCAAATCAGAACATACCGATTATCCAATTACCTTCAAGAGTTGGTTTAAGTCTGGTACTGCTGCAATGCTTGCCACATGTTTTGTTGCCACGATTGCGATTGCGCTTTTCCACGATGTGCTTGGACAAAAGACCGAAGGACAAATGCATGCCGAACAAAACCATGTGCTACACAGTGAAACTGTGATTGAGATGTCTCATCAATAATATGTGCGTTTCAGGATCTCACCTGATAAAGAACTTTCTTGTTAGATTAACGCATATTCTTTTTTAAGCCATGGTGTTTTGTAAATGGCTTAAAAAAGAATATGCTCCTTCGTAGAGCTTTTAATCTTGCTATAAAAAAGTGGATACTCAGTTAAGCCAATATTAAAAGAATTGGCAGGAGGAACTTATGAGTGTTCAACGTCGAGAAAAATGATTTTGGTTTTAAAAGAAATGTAGTCTAGCTCTCAATGGGAATTGGTAGAATTGTTTGTGAGGTGGCAGATAATCTTGGTATAGTTAGAGAACTTCTTTGTCGGTGGAGAAAAAAGTATCAAGCAAAGTAGAATGGTGTATTTTCCTGTCGGAGAAAAGAAGTGTTTACCGATCAGGAAAAGTATATTTGAGTTCTTGAAAAGAAATTCAAGGATGTTGAGATGGAAGCGAGATAGTAAGAAGCCATTGATCATTTTTCTCTGCAATCATTGAAAGGAGAGTTGTTTTCTTTGGCTTTTTTGTGTAGGTGTAGTATCGCAGAAGATAATTTAACAGAGCAAAGAGTGAGATATTATGGAAAAAATTGCAAAAATTGTTGGGCGTGAGGTTATTGATTCACGGGGTAATCCTACTGTAGAAGCAGATGTCTTTCTCGATAGTGGCGCTTGGGGACGGGCTGCC
>PDWI01010106.1_pt1 | contig 10632 bp, 8 predicted proteins | sample 1430891 | NCBI WGS metagenome assembly PDWI01 (sample SAMN01162508, study PRJNA174530) | Oral metagenome, whole genome shotgun sequencing project. | biome: Marine environment; feature: Marine mammal; material: Swab sample of the gingival sulcus; isolation source: swab sample of gingival sulcus... | reverse complement strand
ATTTATCAGAATTTGAAAATCCAATTATTCCAATTAAAACGGCAATCCATACAATAGGACGAATTTTTTTGCCTAGCACTGTGTTTAAAAGAGGGATGATTATTATGTATAAAGTTGTTATAAATGCAGCTTTTCCGACATCAGTATTATACATCATTCCTAGTTGTTGAAGAGCAGAACCTATTGCTACCATAATTCCACAAAGTGTACCACCTATTATTAAATCTTTAGATGAAGTGTTAGAAGATTTATTTAATTTGATTGAAATATTATCTTTTTGATTATTTTCATTAAGATTAAAATTTTTGTTATTTTGAATATCTATATTTTGTACTCTATTGTTTTGTTTAGACTTTTTATTCATTATGTAGATTACTGGTAATAAAGTTAAAAATCCAAGTGCATTTCGTATGCTTGTGTATGTGAAAATTCCTATACTTGTTCCTGCTTTTTGAGCCACAAAAGTAGAGCCCCATATAATAGATGTAATTAGCAAAAGTAATATGCTTAGTGTTTTTTTATTCATAAAAATCTCCTATAAGTGATATTTCGCCAGAACTGATTGTATCTATTTGACCTTTTTTATTTCCCTTTTGATATTCAATGATTATTCTTCCTTGATTATCTATATCTAAAACTTTGACTTCAACAGTAGTTTTGGTAATTAAATTTTTTAAGTATACATTTTTTCCTATAACTAGAGATTTTGACTTATAGTTTTCTATTAAAGTATCAGATGAAAAATCAGATTTAGTATTAAGGTTATTAATATAATAAGTAATTCTATTAACTAAGTTTTCAATTAAAGGATTTGCATTTAAGTTTTTTGTGAAATTGCCTAAGTATCCAATTTTATTTTTAAGTTCTAAAGGAGAAGAACTTTCATAGAAGTTTATACCAATTCCTATAATGATTTTATCAATTGCTCCAGTTAGGTGATTTGTTGTAGCTTCGGTTAAAATTCCTGCTATTTTTCTTTTATTATAAATAATATCATTAACCCATTTGATTTTAGGTTGAATATTAGAAGTGGATTCAATAGCTTCACAAGTTGCTAATGCAGCAAGAGGGGTTATTAGATTTAGCTTTTCCATTGAAAAGTTTGGTTTTATAACAATGGATAGATAAATTCCTTTATTTTTTGGAGAGTGAAAAGTTTTTCCAAGTCTTCCTTTTCCTTTTGTTTGTTTCTTAGCAAGGATTAAGAACGGTTTTTCTTCTACATTTATAGTTTTTGCATAATCATTGGTAGAGCTTGTTTCTTCTAAGATGATTATATTGCATTTTGATTTTAGATTGTTTTCTAAAGTTTTAAAGTTGTATAGCTCATCAATATGAATATTATTTTTTTGCATATTTTGTTGATTTCCTTTCTATTATTTAATATATATTATTTATTATTTATATAATCTAATATTATTTATGTAATCTACTAGCGTTTGTATAATTTATTAGTTTAGTATTTTTTTATTTTGTTTGATTTTTTTAATCTGTATTTTTAAATCCATATAATATTAATTTGAGGTATTATTATATTACAATTTTTCTAAAAATAAATTATAACAAAAAATATTGATTTATGCTTTATTTATTTAATTTGAAAAAATAGATAAAAACTTAATAAATAGGGTAAATATTAGAGAGTTAGTTAAAATTTCAAAATAAAATTTATGTTTATTTTGAATTATTTTATTTTTTTCATAAACTAACTGTGGTAAAATAGGACTTATATTAAAGGAGGTAGTTATGAGTAATCAAGAATTTTGGCAATCAATAATTATTATGTTTGTATTATTGATTTGTTCAGCGTTTTTCTCAGCTACGGAAACAGCCTTTACATCATTAAATAGAATAAGAATGAAAAATTTAGCAGATGATGGAGATCAAAGGGCTAAGAGAGTTTTAACTTTGGAAAATAATTATGATAACTTGCTATATACTATATTAATAGGAAACAATTTAGTGAATATAGCAAATACAGCAGTTGCAACTGTTTTTTTTGTGAAGCTATTTGGAGAATTAGGACCTACTGTGGCAACTATTGCAACTACTGTAATTGTTTTGATTTTTGGAGAGATAACACCAAAAAGTTTAGCTAAAGAACATTCCGAAGGTTTTGCAATGTATTCAGCAGGTTTTATTAATTTTTTAAGATATCTTTTTGCACCATTAAATTGGATGTTTTCCTATTGGAGAAAATTCTTGGATTTTATTTTTAAAACCTCAGTTAACCACGGGATTACAGAAGATGAACTTATGATAATTGTTGAAGAAGCCGAAACGCAGGGAAGTTTAGCTAAAGAGCACAGCCAATTAATACAAAAGGCTATTGCTTTTGAAGAACTTGAAGCGTGGGATATTTTAACACCAAGAGTAGATATAGCAGCTATTGAAATAAATTCTACAATTGAAGAAATTCGTAATATATTTTTATCTACTGGATTTTCTAGACTTCCAGTATATGAAGATAATTTAGATGATATAATTGGAATTTTGACACAAAAAGACTTTTCTAATTATATAATGAAAGAAAACAAGAATGTTGCTGATTTTGTTAAACCTGTAATTTATGTTGTTGGCTCGATGAAAATTTCAAAACTCTTGAAAAAATTTCAAAAAGAAAAAATTAGAATGGCAATCATTGTAGATGAGTATGGTGGAACAACTGGACTTGTTACATTAGAAGATATAATAGAAGAATTGGTTGGAGAGATTTATAATGATGGAGATATTGCAGTAGATAGGGAACTCACACCACTTCAAAATGGAAGCTACAAAGTTTTAGGTAGTGCTAATTTTGAGAAAGTTCTTGATTACTTTGATGAGGAAGAAGAAATCAATGCGACAACAGTAAATGGTTGGGTTGTTTTAAAGCTTGATAAACTGCCCGTTAAAGGTGATACTTTTGAAACGTTAATAGGCGATAAAATATTTAAAGTTAAGGTTACAAAGGCAGATGCTAGGAAAGCCACAGAAATAAATTTGCGAGTTATTGACAACTTGCAAAAGGATGAGGAGAAATAAGTTATGGGATTAATGGAAAAAATCTTTGGAGATTTAAATACCAAAGAAGTAAAGAAAGTAAGTAAAATAGCAGAAAAAGTTTTAGCTTTAGATGAAGAAATGCAAACTTTGACAGAAGAAGAATTAAAAAATAAAACTTCTGAGTTTAAAAACAGAATTAAAGAGGGAGAATCTTTAGATAGCCTTTTACCAGAAGCTTTTGCAGTGTGTAGAGAGGCCGCTTTTAGATGCCTTGGTATGAAACATTTTAAGGTTCAAGTTATAGGTGGTATCGTTCTTCATCAGGGTAGAATTGCAGAAATGAAAACTGGAGAAGGTAAAACTTTGATGGCAACTTTACCAGCATATTTGAATGCATTAGAAGGTAAAGGAGTTCATGTAATTACTGTAAATGATTACTTAGCAAAGCGTGATGCTCAGTGGATGGGAAAACTTTATTCATATTTAGGTTTAACTGTTGGATGTGTTGTTCACGGCATAGAGGGTGGAGAGAGAAAAGCTGCTTATAAAGCTGATATTACTTATGGAACAAATAATGAGTTTGGCTTTGATTACTTAAGAGATAATATGGTAACTTACCAAGAAGAACTTTTACAAGGGGAATTAAATTATGCAATCATAGACGAGGTTGACTCTATTTTGGTTGATGAAGCGAGAACTCCTTTGATTATTTCTGGTCAAGGTGATAAGTCAACAGATATGTATAGACAAGCAGATAAATTTGTTTCAAAGTTAAAAATTGAAGATGATTTTACAATAGAAGAAAAAGACCAACAAGTTTCTTTGACAGATGAGGGTGTTCTAAAAGCTGAATCTTATTTTGGTGTTGAAAATTTTGGAGACCCAGAAAATATGGAAATTAACCATCACGTATTGCAAGCTTTAAAAGCTAGAAATTTGATGGAAAGAAATGTAGACTATATAGTAAAAGAGGGTGAAATCGTAATTGTAGATGAATTTACTGGTCGTTTGATGGATGGAAGAAGATTTAGTAATGGTCTACATCAAGCGATAGAAGCTAAAGAAAGAGTAGAAGTAAAGTCTGAATCAAAAACACTTGCGACAATTACTTTACAAAACTATTTCAGAATGTATCATAAACTATCAGGAATGACTGGTACTGCAAAGACAGAAGAAGATGAATTTAGAGATATTTATAATATGGATGTTGTTATAATTCCAACTAATAAGCCTATCCAAAGAATTGATATGTCAGATTCTGTTTATAAAACGGAAAAAGGTAAAATTAAGGCAATTGCAAATAAGGTTGAAGAGATAACAAAGACTGGTCAACCAGTTCTAGTTGGTACGATTTCTATTGAAAAATCAGAAGCTATAAGCGATTTGCTTAGAAAAAGGGGCATTAAGCATAATGTACTTAATGCAAAACAGCACGAAAAAGAAGCTACTATTGTTGCTGAAGCTGGTAGAAAAGGTGCAGTTACTATTGCTACAAATATGGCAGGTAGAGGTACTGACATTATCTTAGGTGGAAATCCAGAATTTGAAGCTAAATTGGATATGGAAAAGCAAGGTTTTACTGCTGAAGAAATATCATTTGCAACAAGTTTTGTTAAATCCGATGACGAAAATTTACTAAAAGCAAGAGATGTTTTTAATGAACTTTTGACAAAGTATAAAAATGAGAGAAAAGAAGAACAAGAAGAAGTAAAAGAACTAGGTGGATTGTATATTATTGGTACAGAAAGACACGAATCAAGACGTATTGATAATCAGTTAAGAGGTCGTGCAGGACGTCAAGGTGATCCGGGGAATACACAATTTTTCATATCTTTAGAAGATGAACTTATGAGACTTTTTGGCGGAGAAAGAATGCAAGGTCTTGTTGAAAAAATGGGTATGGCTGAAGATGAAGCTATTGAAGCTAAGATGTTATCTAGGTCAATTGAAAGTGCTCAAAGAAAAGTTGAAGGTAAAAACTTTGGTATAAGAAAATATGTACTTCAATATGATAATGTTATGAATAAACAAAGAGAAATTATTTATGATGAACGTCGCAAAGTTCTTTTTGGTGAGGATTTGAAAGATTTTATTAAAAATATGAGAAATGATTTAATCGATCAAATTATAAATCCTATTGTAATTGAGTCGAAATATCCAGAAGAATGGGATTTTGATACTTTGACTAAGCATTTACAAAGAATTACAGCAGAATATGAGGGCAAAACTGAGTATACAAAGGATGAATTACTTGATATGACAGAAGAAAGCCTAAGAAATTCTATTAAAGAAGATTTTGAAAATCTTTATAATCAAAAAGAAGCTGAAATTGGAACTGAAAGGATGAGAGAAGTTGAGAGAATGATACTTCTAAGGGTTGTAGATACTCTTTGGATGGATCATATTGATGCAATGGATCAATTAAAGTCAGGGATAGGGTTAAGAGCATTAGGACAGCAAGATCCAGCAGCAGCATATGCAAAAGAGGGTTTTGATATGTTTAATGACCTTACAAATGAAATTCAAGAAAATACTGTAAGGTATTGCTTCAATGTTACAGAGGATACTAATACAGAAAGAGAACAAGTGTTAGAACCGGGTCAGGCTATTAAATCTGAATATATAGATGAAGAGAAATTAGAAGAATTAAAAGCGGAGATGCTAGATAGAAAGCCTGAAACTGTGAGAAGAGAATCACCAAAGGTTGGAAGAAATGACCCTTGCCCTTGTGGTAGTGGCAAAAAGTATAAGAATTGTCATGGAGCTTAGAGTACGGTTTTGATGATAAAGAATAATGAAATGGATCTCCTAGATTATCTGGAAGAACATAGAACACAAGAAATTGCATCATTTCATATGCCTGGCCATAAGGGAAAGGCTTTTTTTGAAAAATATGGATATGGTAAAGTTCTTATGAATCTAGTTGATTATGATATTACAGAGATAACTGGAGCGGATAATCTTTTTAAAGCGGAAACTATTATTAAAAATTTGATGACTAGATATGCTAAATTATATGGGGTAAAGAATTCTTATTTATGAGTAAATGGTACTACTTCAGGTATTTTGGCAAGTCTTTTAACTGTTTTAAATGAAAATGAAAAAATTATTATAGCTAGCAATTCTCATCAATCAGTTTCAAATGGAATCTTTTTAGCTAAAGCAAAAAAAGTTGTTGTGGATGTAAAATTTTCTTATCCATTTATTAATGATGGAGAAATCTTAGCAGAAGATATTGAAAAAGCTATAATACAAAATCCTAAGGCAAAGGCTGTTTTGATTACAAGTCCTAACTATTATGGAGTTGTTTCGAATATAAATAAGATTAGTGAAGTCGTTCATAAAGCAAATATGATTTTAATAGTAGACCAAGCACACGGTTCACATTTGCCATTTTTTAAAAAAGATTTTGCAGCAGAGTGTCAAGGTGCAGATATTGTAATAAATAGTCCACATAAAACAATGGGAGCATTTACTCAGTGTGGACTTTTAAATGTGTGTTCAGATAGAGTAGATAGGTTTTTTTTAGAAAGAAATCTACAAATTATCCAAAGCTCAAGTCCATCTTATTTGTTCTTAACTTCATTTGCGATGAATTTAGAAATAATGGAAAATTATGGAGTTGAAATAATAAGAGAATGGAAAACAAATATAGAAACTTTTCTTGATAAAATAACTTATTTAAAAAACTTAGAAGTATTGCAATTAGACAATCTTGATAAAAGTAAAATTAATATTTTTGCAAAAAAAACTTTTGATAAAATTGTAGATGGTAACTTTATAGTGAAATTCCTTGAGAATAAAGGTATTTTTCTTGAAATGTCTTTTGATAAAATTGCATTAGGAATGAGTGGAATAGGTAGTCAAAAGGAAGATTACGAAAATCTTTTTACAGCGTTATTAGAATTAGATGAAATTATTGAAAATAAGTTTGATAGTGTAGAGTCTTTGGAGGCTTTAGATGTTTTGAGAATAAAATCGTTTAATGACGATAATATAGGTTTAAAAGTCAATAATCTACTTGACTCCAAAAAGAAAGTATTAAGATTAAAAAAACAAAATATAGATATAAAAGAAGAGCAGAAATTTTATAAAGAGTGTTTTTTTTCTTTTAAACAAGATTTTGTTGATTTTGAGAATGATATAAGTGATACTAAAACTAAAGTTAATTGCAATAATATAGAAAGATTACATTATACTAAAGCTGTTAATCGTATTTTAGCAGTTAATATAACGCCATATCCACCAGGGATACCTATTTTAACAATTGGAGAAATTTGTGAAGCAGATAAATTACAAATAGCATATGAATTAGTTAAATTAGGTCAAAATGTTATGGGAATGGATAGCTATGGAAATGTTAGTGTATATAAGTTGAATCATTGATTAGAAAGTGTTCACTATTACAGTGTAGAAATATTCTATATATAAGATTTTATATGATTTATATGTTGATTTTAAATTTTATTGAATATGGGAAATATGATTTTGTAAAAGATTTAGTATTTTGTTTAATAATATCAGAAATAAAATAAGAATTAAATTTAAATAAATTTTAATAATGAAATAAAAAAGCTTCTAAACTGATACGTTAGAAGCTTTTTTTTTAGAACCCTTATTTTTTTAGAACCCTTATTTTTTTAGAACCCTTATTTTTTATAGAACCCTTATTTTTTATAGAATTCCTAAGTTTTAGGTGATAGAAGTTTTGTATAAATATCTATTTGATAGAGGCTTTTTTCGATGTTTAAAATTTTAATGCTCTCATTGAATTCAATATTGCAATTGCAGTAACTCCCACATCTGCAAAAACAGCCATCCACATTGAAACTAAACCAAATGGTGCTAATGCTAATATTAGGAATTTTATTGAAAGTGCAAAAATGATATTTTCTTTACAAAGTTTAAGTGTCTTTTTTGAAATTTTAAATAAGGTACAAAGTTTTGATATATCATCAGCCATAATTACAATATCAGCAGCTTCTATTGCCGCATCCGAACCAAAAGCTCCCATTGCAATTCCAATATCTGCCCTTGCAAGAACCGGAGCATCATTAATTCCATCTCCAATGAAAGCAATATTTTTACTAGCAACTTTCTTATTTTTGATTAATTTTTCTATTAAGTTAACCTTTTCAACTGGTAGAAGTTGACTGTGAATTTCATCTATTTTTAAATCTTTTCCTACATAATTTGCAACTGAACTTTTGTCCCCTGTTAACATAACTGTTTTTTCTATACCTAAATTTTTAAGATTTTGAATTGTTTCTTTACTATTTTCTCGTATAGTATCTGTTACAGTTATATACCCTAAATATTTATTGTCTTTTGCAACAAATACAGTAGAACCAATACCTAAATCTTGATATTCATTTTTGATTTTTTCTATATCTAAACCAATACTTTCCATAAGAGCTAAGTTTCCACAGTAAATAGTAGAATTTTCAAATTTTACAGAAGTTCCTTTTCCTGGGATTTCTGTAAAATCTTTCAATTGAGTTAAATCGTTATTTGGCGATTTGTTTGATATAGCCTTTGCAATAGGGTGAGTAGAAGAAGATTCTCCTATACTTGCAATTTCTAATAATTCATCTTTACTAATTCCTTGTGTAGGGACTATGTCTTTTATATTAAAAAGACCTCGAGTTAAAGTTCCAGTTTTATCAAATGCAATTGTTTCTAATTTTGAAAATGCTTCTAAGTAGTTACTTCCTTTTACAAGTAGTCCGTGTTTTGATGCTGACCCAATTCCTGCAAAAAGGCTTAATGGTACGGAAATTACTAAGGCACAAGGGCAAGAAATTACAAGAAATTCAGCTGAGATATATATCCAATCCTTAAAAGATGAATTTGTAATCAGTGGAGGAATAATACTTAATAATATAGCAAGTGAAACAACTACTGGAGTATAGTATTTTGCAAATATAGTAATAAAATTTTCTATTGGAGCTTTATTACTTTCCGAATTTTCTACTAGTTCTAAAACTTTTGAAACAGTGGATTCAGAGTATTCTTTATCAGCTCTTACTTTTAATAATCCAGTTAAATTTATACTTCCGCTAATTACTTCGCTATTAGGCGATACATTAATAGGGATTGATTCTCCTGTGAGTGCAGAAGTATTGACTTCTGAAAATCCATCTAAGATTGTTCCATCAATTGGAATTTTTTCACCAGGTTTTACAATGATAATATCGCCAATTTCTATTTCTTCTGGAAAAATTTCTTCTTCTTTTCCATATTTTAATCGAACTGCAATATCTGGAGCTATATCCATAAGTTTTGAAATTGAAGTTCTTGAACTATTTACTGCGTAGTGTTCAAAGAATTCGCCGACTTGGAAAAAAAGCATTACACCTACGGCTTCACTATATTGCCCGCAATATATGGCAGCAATCGAAGCTGCTGCCATTAGGAATTTTTCGTCTAAAAACTGTTTACGAAAAATTCCTGTGAAGCCGTCTTTGATAATAGAAAACCCAGCAACGCCATAGGCGACTCCAAACATTAAGTCGCTTATAATTTTGTTATTTTTTAATATAAACCCTAGTATAAACAATATTGATGATATTGCAATTATGATTAAATCTTTTTTTTGTCTTTTTGACATAAAGAAACCTCATTTCTTTTACTTTATTATTAAAATTAAATATAAATGTAATTGTAAATCTTAATAATCCTTTAATGAAGTGATATAAATGATTTTTTAATAAAGTTATAAAAAGTTTTTATAACTATTATCTATTAATAATTTGAGTGTTTTTATCAACTGTATTAATAGCTTTTTTTATTTGAGGCATTACTTCATCTAGTTTATTATCATCTATATCTAAAGTTAGTTTTTGAGTCATAAAACCTATTTTACATACGTTTACACCATCTATTTTCATAATTAAATCTTCCATTTTTCTTGCACAATTTGCACAATCTAATTCTGTTAGTCTGTATATTTTTTTCATTATTTTACCTTAGGCAGTAGCCTTGTCCTTTCTTGAGTATATTTCTAATGATTATTGAATTTTTTTATAAAACTGTTTTATTATCGAACAATAAACTGATAACTGAATGAACTACTTGAGCTTTTTTCGTTTTTGCAAGTCCATAATAAGCTTCTTTTCCTTCTTTTCTATAAGAAAGTAATCCTGCATTTTTTAAAATTTTTAGATGATGACTTACAGCAGGAGATGACATTTCTACAACAGCTGCAATATTTGCAACGCATTCTTCTGTATGGCAAAGAAACCATAATATTTTCAGCCTACTAGGATCACTTGCAAGATCAAAGGTATCGGCAACGGTATCAAAGCCTAATTGAGAGGGAATGTTTTTTATAATATTCAAAGTATCTTCTTTGTGATGGTGTGGTAATATAATTTTTTTCATAAAATCCTTTCTTTAAAATTAGTTTTAGTTTTAATATATAAATTAATCTGATATGTTGTTAGATTAATTTAAAACGATTAAACAATTAAATATCTGTTTAATTGTATTGTATCATATATTTTTATTAAATCAATACTTTATTAAGTTAATATCTTCTTAAATTAGTATATAACATTAGTATATAACGTTAGTATATAATTAAGTCGATGGTTTAAATTACTTATTAATAAATAATTAAGGTTATTGAAACTCTCTAATTTATAT
>PDWI01010105.1_pt1 | contig 10633 bp, 4 predicted proteins | sample 1430891 | NCBI WGS metagenome assembly PDWI01 (sample SAMN01162508, study PRJNA174530) | Oral metagenome, whole genome shotgun sequencing project. | biome: Marine environment; feature: Marine mammal; material: Swab sample of the gingival sulcus; isolation source: swab sample of gingival sulcus... | reverse complement strand
AGAAGGGCGCCTGCTGGTAGCAAGCAACCGACGAGCGACAACCGCTGTGATGTCGCAGACCAGCGCGGCGACGGGAGGTAAGTTGGTCAGCGCTCTAGACAGCGTCACCCAGACCGAGAGAGCATCGCGTCATGTCAAGCCTTCACACCCGCCCCGCCCTCGCCCGCCCCGCCCTCGCGTCCCTCTGCACGTTCGCCCTGCTCTGCTCGCTCGCCCCAGCGCCCGCGATCGCGCAGAGCTGGAGCTTCGTCGGCAAGGTCGCGGTGGGGCGACAATTCGACGTGGTCCGTGGACCCGGCAAGACGCTGCACCTCGTCAGTACGCGCTACTACCAGCTCGATGACAAAGGGGCGGTGCTCGTCGACGAGGCCGTCGGCGACGAGCAATCGGGCGCGCTCTTCTTCCCGCCGGCGATCGCCGTCGGAGACGACGCCACCGTGCATCTGATCACGCGCCACGCGGGCAACTTCGAGAGCGGCTTCGCGCTGCGGTACCGCCGACGCAGCGCCGCCGGGACCTGGGATCGAGACTACCCCGTAACCAGCCCGGTCAAGCGCAACTACGTCGTCGGTGCGGCTTGGCTCAAAGGCGGGCAGGTCGTGCTGATGAGCTCCCAGGGCGGCAGCAACGTCTGGGGAGACCTCCATCTCTGGCAGGCAGGTGCGAGCGCGGCCAGCAAGCTCGGGACGATCAGCGGGATCTGGCGCGCCGACTGCGACGCGCGACTCCGCGGCGGCGGCGCTATACTCCGGCTCAGCTCTGGCAAGCCCGATCCCGGCGGCACGGGCGCCTACCTGCTATGGGGCGCGGCAGGCCCTCAGGTCGTCACCAACCTGCGAGCGAACAGCCACCTCCACAAGGGGACGGGTCGCTCCGGCTTCGCCGATCTCTACGTCGACGCCAAGGGCACAACCCACTTCAGCTACGGCGCCGAGCAGGCCGTGCTCTACAACCAATACGACGCCAGCGGCGCCAAGCGCTTCAGCAACGACAAGGAGCTGTTTTCCAACCTCGGCAGCTGGCACCTGAAGACCGGGCTCTCCGCGGTGGCGGCGAGCGATGACGGCAAGCACGTCGTGGTGGTCGCGCTCCGCACCGACGGCAGCAAGGCCGCTGGCGACTGCGATCTGCTCGTGGCGCGCTCGAGCGACGGCGGCCAGACCTTTGGCGCGCCCCTCGACCTGAAAAAGAAGACCCACGGCGGCGAGGGCCGGCTGCGGCCCAAGCTCGTCGCGATCGGCAGCACGTTCTATCTGTTCTACTACGACAAGGCGCTCTCGGCGCCGAGCTTGGCCACCCTCACGCTCCCTGTCGACGCCGACGGCGACGGCCACGACGCCAGCGCGGACTGCGACGACACCGATCCGAAGGTGCACCCCGGCGCCGAGGAGCGCTGCAACGGCGTCGACGACGACTGCGACGGCCAGACCGACGAGGGCTGCGCCAAAGACGCGGGGACGCCCGACGCCTCGGCGACGTCCGACGGCTCGTCGCCTCGTGACGCCGCCACCAGAGATGGCAGCGCAGCAGACGCCACCTCGGCCGACGTTGGGGCCGCGCCTCAACACAGTATCAGCGGAGGCTGCGGCTGCCAGACCGCTTCGACGCGCGGAGCGCCCCTCCCGCTGCTGATCCTGCTCGCGTGGTTGGCGCTCCGAGCTAGCAGCCTGTTGCTCTAGCCTAGGACGCGTCTTCGATCGTGATCGCCAGCTCCTTGCGGAGCTTGAAGTAGGCGTCGCTGCAGGCGAAGCGGACGAGCTGCTCGGCCCGCTCGCGGCTGGAGATCCCCGCGCCGGAGGGCTCGGCGGCCATCACCTTGGCGGCGACCGAGAGGTCGTTGCAGAGCAAGAGCCCCACTCGATCGGTGGTGAACTCGACCGCGTTCCACCAGGTCGAGAGGTCGACCCGCTCGGGTCGCTCGACCCGCTGCAGCAACGTGCCGAGCTGCTCGATCTGCGGGTAAGCCAGCTGCTTGCGCAGCTGACCGACGCTCTTGTTGATCGCCTTCTCCTCGCCGAGGGGCAGCGGCGTCTTGGGGTTGACCAGCAGGCAGGCCGACAAGAGCGCGCCCTGAAGCTGCGCCCGCGCCGGCAGCGCCAGGCGCAAAAAGAGGTCCGGCCGCAGGAACGCCAGCTGCTTGCCGACCATGAAGGCCAGCTCTTTTTCCGGTCGCTCCTCTGACAAGATATGTCCACCGGCCACCAACGAGGTCGCCTCGCTGGTATGCGCGAGCTGAAGGCTCGCCTGCCGGCTCGGGTCCAAAAAGAGGTCGAAGGCCGGGGCGTGGAGCACGCCCTGGATGTAGATGAAGAGCCGGCAGAAGGGGTGCTCCTTCTGGGCGTGGAAGTCGTAGACGTCTTTGCGCTTGAGGCCGAAGTGGCCGTGGGGTCGGGCGGTCATCGCCGCGATCGGCGTGGCCATGATCGCGAACACGGCGCTGAGGTAGGGGTCTTGATCCGGGTGGTAGAGCAGCCGCGGCCAGCTGTCGTCGGTCAGCCTCGACCGCGCGATGGGGATCGAGCGGCGGCGGTAGCGGCGATGGAAGGCCCGCGCCTCTGCGTCTGCCTGCTCTAGGAAGCTCAGCACGGCGCTGAGCCCCCAGGCGCGATCGTAGCGCCCGCCGTCCATGTAGAGCTTGCCCAGGATCCGATACAGCTCGATGTCCCGCGGCTCCTCCTCAAGGAGCTGCTGATAGATCGCGATCGCCTTGTCGATGTAGTTCCCTTCGCTGGTCAGGTAGAGCTCGGCGAGGATCCGCTGGCGCTGGCGGTTCTTCGGATCGAGCTTGTCGGCGACCTCGAAGGCGGCGATGGCGCCCTCGAAGTCGCGGCGACGGCTTCGCATCACCTCGCCGAGGTTATGCCAGAGCATCACCTTCAGCTCGACCTTGCCGTCTGGAGGCAGCCGCTTGATCATCTTGCCGTAGTTCTGCTCGAGCTGCTTCCAATCCTTCAGGCGGGTACAGATCGCGTCGATCGCCGAGAACGCCTTCAGCTCGTCGGGGGCCGCGTCGAGGGCACGGTTGTAGTAGCGCAGCGCCTCATCGGGGCGATTGAGCTGCTTATCACAGAGCGACGCCGCCACGCCGAAGTACTTGGCCTTCACCGCAGCCTCTTGCTCGTTCGCCGCGAGGTGCTCGCAGACCTCGACCGTCCGATCCCATTGCTTGGTGTCCGAGTAGAGATCGAGCAGCCGGTGCAGGAGCACGCGGTCTTTGGCCTGCACCAGCTCGAGGGCGCGGCGGTAGGAGAGCTCGGCCTGCCGCGCGTCGCGCAGCTTATCGCGATAGATGTCACCGATCTCGAGCAGCAGCTGCTTAGCCTGCTGTGGCTCAGCGCCCGCGAGAAGCGCCTGCTTGCTCGCCAGCGCCCCATGCCAATCGCTGCCGGCGACCTGCAATGACGAGAGGCGCGCCAGCACCTCTCCGTCGTTGGGCGCCGCCTGCAGCGCCCGCTCGAAGCAGCTCCGCGCTTGCCCCGTGTTGCCCAGGGCCAGCGCCGAGGTGCCCTGACGCAAGAGCACCGTGCGTTGCGTGTCTGGATCGAGCTCGGCGACCCGCGCGCCGAGGCGGGTGTAGCAGTCGTAGGCCTGACGGTGATCGTCGCCCTCAAAGCAGAGCTCGGCGAGGCCGAGCAAGGACTGGACGTGGCTGCCGTCGAGCTCCACGGCCTTGCGGTAGGCTCGCAGGGCGCGCTCGCGATCGCCGACCGCCACCGCCACCGCGCCGAGCTTATGGTTCAGCTCGACCTGCCGTGGCGTGTCATCGCGGCCCGTCTTGCGCAGCAGCACCTCGAGCACGGGGGCGAGCCGGTCGAAGGCGCCATCGACGTAGTAGATCTCGGAGAGCACCTCCGCGGCCTGCTGATGGTCTGGATCGATCTCGAGGCAGCGCGAGAGCAGCTCGGTAGCTCCGCGCCGATCCTCGAGCTGCTCGAGGCTCGTCAGCCCGGCCTCGTAGAGGTAGCGGGCCTTCGCGGCGGGAGACGAGCTGGCCGCCTCCGCAGCGCACATCATCCGCACTGCCTTGCCCCAATCAGCGCGATCCCGGTAGATCTCGGTCAGCTCGGCGATCGACGCGCCGTGGGCCGGATCGAGCTCGAGCGCCCGCTGATACTGCTCCTCCGCGGCGTAGACATCACCGAAGGCCTCGGCCATCAGTTTGCCCTGGCGAAACGTCAGCTCGACCCGCTCCGGACCCCGCGCGCGATGTGAGGCGTCGCGCAGCAGGTCGAGCAACGACGTGGCGTCGCCGGTATGCCGGTAGTGCTGCTCGTGGTAGCGCAGCAGCGCCCGCAGGGCCTGGGCGTCGTCGGGGGAGAGCTCCCGCACGCGCTCGTAGCTGGCCACGGCGCTGGCGGGGTCCTCTAAGGGCCCCTCGTAGAGCTCGGCGACCTGCCGCAGGAGCTCGATCCGAGGCTCTGGCGCGGCCACGCGAGCGTGGAGCTCGAGGACGCGACCGAGGTCGTCGTAGCGCTCGTGCTGGCGGTAAATCGCCGCCAGCCGGCGATAGGCCGAGTCTCGACGGCGATCGAGGGCGATCAGCTGATGCAGACACTCGGCGGCTCGCTGCGGGACGTCCTGCCGCAGATAGAGCGCGGCGAGGCGGTCGAGGATGTCTGCGCGCGCGTCGTCGCTGCTCGCGGCGGCCAGGCGCTCCTCGAGCTCCTCGATGGGATCTCGCGGCGGCGGTGGAGCGGGGGGCGCGACGCTCGGCGCCGAGGACACGGGGGCGAGCGGCGCCTGAGCCTCGGCCTGCTGAGCCAGCATCGCCGTGACCTGCTGCACCCGCGGATGCGCCGGCGCCAGCGAGAGCGCCGCGTCGAGGACCACCTCGGCCTTGTCGCGCTCACCGGTCTGGGCGTAGATCTCGGCGACCCGCACGAGGAGCTCCGCCTTCTCATCTGCGTCCTCAACGTGGTCCTGCCTATCGAGCAGCAGCTCGGCGAGCTTGTCTCCCTCCCAGCTGTGCTGGTAGAGCCTGTCGAGCGCGACGAAGGCCTCGTCGTCGCCAGGGACGAGCGAGAGGAGGCGCTCGTAGGCCGCGATCGCCTCCTCCCGATCGACCAGGCATTGATCGTAGATCCGACCCAGCTCGCGCAAGAGCTCGGGCTCGCGCCGCGTGTTGCGCACGAGCTTCTGCTGCTCGAGCAGCACATCGACGCGCTCCCGCCAGTAGGGCTCCTCATCGAAGCTCTCCTCGCCGACAGCGTCGTCGGCGCTCGTGGCCTGGACCGAGCTCGGCCGCTCGTCGAGGGGCGAGCTCTCGACGAGGTCTTCGAGCAGGAGCTCGTCGGTCGCCACGGCGAAGGGGGTGGCGTCGGCGTTGGCGGCGAGCTCTCGAGCGAGCTGCGAGGTCGGCGTCGGCTCGTAGCGCCGCTCGTAGGGCTGAGGAGCCTGCGGTGCAGAGGGATCGTCGAGCCCCGCGGCCAGCATCACGTCCTGGCTCCCGACCTCGAAGATGCCTTCTTCGTCGTCTCCCAGCTCGGCGGCGGCGGCTCGCGCCTTGGCCTGCGTGACGAGCACCGCCTCGTCGACGCGATCGTCATCGCCGACCTCGAGATCGTCCGTCCCGTCGACGTGCTGCCGCGGTTGGGGCGGCTCGGCGGGCCTATCGTAGACACCCTCGGAGGCGTCGGGCGGCTGATCGACGATGTTGGCGTAGCTGAGGTGATCAGGCAGATCGTAGATCCCGTCGTCGGATCGCTCCTCCGCGGCGGGCAGCGGAGCTGGAGGCCACTGACGGTAGGCGGCGCGAGCCTGGGCGGCCTGCTCGGCCGAGACCTCATGCTCGGTCGGCTCGTCGACCTCGGGCGCGCCTTCCCGCCATGGATCGTCGTGGGCTGGCGCCTCGTAGGCTGGCCCGCGAGAGGCCTGTTCGGTTACCCCGTAGTTGGCTTGCTCTGGATCGGCACCCCAGGGTGGAGGCTCTGGCTGCGAGTCGGCGGGCTCGTGATCGGCGCCGGGCTCGCCGCCGACGTGCGTGTCTTCGTCGACGAGCACCGGTTCACCGGGCTCTGGCACACGGGCACGCGCGGTGCCATCGCTAGCACCTTCAGAGCTCTCGTCAGCGGTGACCGTCTCGGCGGAGATCCAGCCATCCTCACGCTTGCCGCTCATCGCCACCATTGTAAGAAAGAACCGCGGTTTGTCGTAAGTTTTTGAGGTGATGAGCGGTCAGGCCTCTTCGGCCGCGGCCTGCTCGCGCTCGAGCTCCTGCTGGCGAAACTCCCAGCGCCCGTAGAGCTCGTCGATCGTCTGTCGGTTGGCCTCGAAACGATCGAGCACCTCGCGAAAGCGCCTCTTGTCCTCGTAGAGCGCTGGATCGGCCATCATCGGCTCGAGCTCCCGCTGCTCGCCCTCGAGCTCGGCGATCCGCCCCTCGAGCTTGCCGATCTCGTCGCGCAGCTTCTTGGTGCGCCGTGAGAGCTCGTTGCGTCGCTGGGCCTCGCGACGCTTCTGCTCCTTGAGCTCTTTTTTGCGCTTGCCCGAGCTGCGCTCCTGAGCCCCCCCTTTGTCTCCCGGGGGTCTGTCTCCCCTGCGTCGCTGGGTGGTCGAGCGCGGCCTGGGCTCGTCGCGCTTCTTTGGCGTCTTCTGCGCCGCGGCCTTCTCTTTGGCCTCGGCCTGATGCTGCCGCCAACGCGCCTGGTGCTCATGATACTCGCGCAGGTTGCCCGGGTATTCGATCACCTTGCCGCCAGAGATGTCCCAGATCTTCGTCGCCAGCCGGTTGACGAAGGCGCTGTTGTGGGAGACGAAGACCAGCGTCCCGCCGTAGTCGGCCAGCGCCTCGGCGAGGGCCTCCGACGACGCCAGGTCGAGGTGGTTGGTCGGCTCGTCCATCAGCAGCAGGTTGCCGGGGTCGACCAGCAGCCGCGCCAGCAACACGCGGGCGCGCTCGCCACCGGAGAGCACACCGACGGCCTTGTCGACGTCGTCACCGGAGAAGAGGAACGCGCCGCAGACGCTGCGCACGAAGGTCTCGGAGGCCGTCGGCACCATCCGCCGCACCTCGTCGAGCACCGTGTTGCGTGGGTGGAGCAGCTCCGTATGATGCTGCGAGTAGTAGCCCAGCTGCACGTTGGCGCCGTAGCGCACCTCCCCGGCGTCCGGGTCGAGTTCCTTGGCCATCAGCTTCAAGAGCGTGGTCTTACCTGCGCCGTTGACGCCGATGATCGCCACCCGATCGCCGGCGTAGACGCCGTTTTTCACCTTGTCGTAGAGCTTCAGCTCGCCGAAGGCTTTGCTGATGCCCTCGAGGATCAGCACGTCCTTGCCAGTACGAGCGACCTCCGGGAAAGAGAAGCTCAGCGTCCGCCGCGCCGCCGCTGGGCGGTTTTGCGCCATCTCGTCTTGCAGGCGCTTGACCCGACGGGCGCGGCTCTGAGCCTGCCGCGCCTTGGTCGCTTTGGCCTTGAAGCGCTCAACGAAGCGCTCGAGCTCCTTCAGCTCCCGCTCCTGGTTGCGCTGGTTGGCCTCACGCACCGTCGACTCGGCCTCGCGCTGCTCGAGGTAGGCGTCGTAGTTGCCCTTGTAAGAGCGCAGACCCTCCGGCTCGAGAGAGATCACCCGCTGGGCGTGACGGTTGAGAAACTCGCGATCGTGGGAGATCAACACGATCGCGTTCCGATAGTCGGCGAGGAAAGAGTCGAGCCACTGCACCGACGGCACGTCGAGGTGGTTGGTTGGCTCGTCCAAGAGCAGCACGTCGGGCTGCTGAAAGAGCAACCCCGCCAGCGCGGCGCGCATCTTCCAGCCACCGGAGAGCTCGGCCGTGGGGCGCTCGAGCTCGCGCTCGCCGAAGCCCAGGCCCAAGATGATGCGGATCGCCTGGCGCTCGCTGTAGTGCGTCTCGAAGTGCTCGAGGCGCTCCGATTGCTCGGCGAGCTGGGTCGCCAGCGCCATCTGCTCGTCGGGGTCGTCGCTCTCGGTGAGGGCCGTCTCGGTGTCGGCGATGCGCTCTTCGATGTCTCCGCGTCCGGGCACCGTCGCGAGCACCGAGCGGAGGATCGTCTCGCCCGCCAGCTCGAGCACGTCCTGCGGCAGATAGCCCACGCGCAGGCCACGCGCCCGCACCAGCTCGCCGCCGTCGAGCTGCTGGCTGCCCAAGAGCACCTTCAGCAGGGTCGACTTCCCCGAGCCGTTGGGGCCGATCAGGCCGATCTTCTCCCCTTCACCGATACGCAGGCTCGCCTCGTCGAGGATCCGCTGGCCCCCGAAGGCCAGCGTCGCGCTGGAGATGACCATCAAACTCATCGCGGGTGTTATAGCGGCTGGTCGACGACCTCGCCACCAAACCCAAAGATCGTCCACGCTTGGGTGTCCAAGGCCCGCCAAAGGTGTGAAATGAGGTGCACAAGGGGGCGCGGGCGGCGTTGAGCGGTTTTACAAACCGGCGACGTATGACTAGCATAGGGGGCCCCGCAGCGGGGCCGACCGAGGGTGGACCATGGAAGGGCAGAACGCCTCGATGATCGGGCAGATCATCGGAGGTCGCTATCGTTTGACGAAGCTGCTCGGCGAAGGCGGCATGGGCGCCGTCTACGCCGCCGAGCACATCAACATCACCAAGACCGTCGCGGTCAAGTTGCTCCATCCGGAGATCAGCTCGAACCAGGAGGCGGTCACCCGGTTCAAGCAGGAGGCCCAGTCCGCCTCTAGCATCGGGCATCCGAACATCATCGGCATCGACGACTTCTTCACGATGGAAGACGGTCGCGTCTGCCTGATCATGGAGTTTCTCAAGGGAGAGAGCCTCAATGATCGGATGGTCGTGCCGGGGGGCCTCGCGCCGGATCAGGCGATCGACCTGATGGTGCAGGTCTGCGAAGGCCTCGAGGCCGCCCACGACAAGGGCATCATCCATCGCGACATGAAGCCGGAGAACGTCTTCATCGCCACGGTCCACGGCCGCGAGATCGTCAAGATCCTCGACTTCGGCATCGCCAAGGTCACCGGCAACGAGGACAACAACCTGACCAAGACGGGCACGGTCTTTGGCACCCCGCACTACATGTCGCCCGAGCAGGCGCTGGGCCATAAGGTTGACGTCCGGGCCGACGTGTACAGCGTCGGCGTGATGCTCTTCGAGATCTTCACCGGACAGGTCCCCTTCCAGGCCGAGTCCTTCATGGGCGTGCTGTCGCAGCACATCACCAAGCCGACGCCCGCGCCGAGCTCGTTTACGCCTGGGCGGCCCGTCCCGCCGATGATGGACGACATCATCCTCACGGCGATGGCCAAGGAGGTCGACAAGCGCTTCGCCTCGATGGGCGCGCTGAAGGGCGCGCTGATGGCCTTCCGTGACGCGATGCACGCGCCCGACGGCCCCAAGGTCGTCACCGGCAAGGTCGAGGCGGCCGCGGTGGCGGCGGCGGCGGGTGTCGCGGCGGCACCCGGCGCGGCGGCGGCACCCGGCGCGGCGGCGGCACCCGGCGCGGCGGCGGCTGCGAGCGGCCAAGCGCCGGCCATCGCGCCGACGATGGCCTCGATGTCGGGGCCCGCGGCCGCTCCTCCAGCGCCGGTCACGGGCGATATCTCCGCAGCCAGCAGCGACGCGATCCCCAAGACGATGATGGCTACCGGCCAAAAGCTGGCTCCGGCGAGCGCGGTGCCCGTGGTGCCCAGCCCCTCCAGCTCCGGTCCCTTCACGCCTCCAGGTGGCCCGAGCGCTGTCCCGGTCGTCCCGACGCCAACGGCGTCTACGGCGTCGAAGCCGAAGAAAAACAAGACGGGCCTGATCGTCGGCCTGATCGTCGCGATCGTGCTCATCGGCGGCGGCGCCGCGGCCACCGTCGTCTTCTGGGACAACATCGCCGGCGGTGGAGACCACCCCGGCACGGGCTCGGCGCTGGCCAAGAAAACACGTAAGACCGAAAACCCGCGCAAAGACCCGGGCGAGGCCGACGACCCGGGCAAAGACCCGGGCGAGACCGACGACCCAGGCAAAGACCCGGGCAAGCCTGACGAACCGAGTGATCCGGGCAAGACCGCCGTGGCGGTGAAGAAGACCGACGTTCCCAAAGACCCGCCCCAAAAGGACCCGCCCCAAAAGGACCCGCCCAGGGTCGCCAAGAAAGACCCAGACCCCAACGATCCACCGAAGAAGAACCCACCCAAGAAAGATCCACCAAGGGTCGTCAAGAAGGATCCGCCCAAGAAGGACCCACCGAAGAAGGACCCACCGAAGAAAGAGCCACCGAAGAAAGACCCACCGAGGGTGGTCAAGAAGGACCCGCCCAAGCCCGAGCCCTGCACGGTGACGCTGAGCACTTCCCCCTCGCGGGCCTCGATCTTCCCCTCCGCCGGCGGGTTCCGACGCCTGGGCAAGACGCCCAAGACGTTCAAGCTCGGCGCGGGCGAGACCAAGCGAGTCCGGATCGCCAAGTCGGGGCGTAAGTCGGTGACGGTGACACTCTCCTGCGACCGCAAGAAGCACCACATCCGGCTAAAGAAGGGCTTCAACCCGGGCATTGGTGGCGGCGCGATCAAGATCCCCGGCGCGACCTTGAACTAGAGCGCTGACCAACTGACCTCCCGTCGCTGCGCTGGTCTGCGACATCACAGCGGTTGTCGCTCGTCGGTTGCTTGCTAAAAGCAGGCGCCCTCCTCGCTCCTACGCCGTGATTCCGCATCC
>PDWI01010102.1_pt1 | contig 10635 bp, 10 predicted proteins | sample 1430891 | NCBI WGS metagenome assembly PDWI01 (sample SAMN01162508, study PRJNA174530) | Oral metagenome, whole genome shotgun sequencing project. | biome: Marine environment; feature: Marine mammal; material: Swab sample of the gingival sulcus; isolation source: swab sample of gingival sulcus... | reverse complement strand
TAATTTTGCATAATAAATTTTTGGCGCAAAGATATAAAATAATAATTGCTTCGCCTAAAGGCGAGGGATTTCACCCATCCCAGAATTATAAATTAAAAATTATAATGTATCTTTGTGCGAAAATTACATCTTATATATCAAAACTCGTTTAAACTTTTTCTATTTCTGAAAAATAATCGACTATTATCTTTTCACATAAACATCTAATAATATATTAAGGTATTATATCGTAATTTAAATGGAGAATTGAATACATAATTCGAGTAAAAACTGTTCAACTTTGATACATAAAGCAACTTTCGTAGTAAAAATTATACAAACAAACTTAAATAAATTATCAAATTACAATGAAGATTAAAACATTATTAATTAGTGCATTAGTATTAATACTTTTTGCATCGTGCGGAAACGATACCGCCGAAAAAAACGTTGAAAACACATCAGACAATATTGTCTTTTCAGTGCCATTTGCACCGGTTTCTTATCCTGTGTTTAAAATGATAGACGATAAAGTATTCGACAAATTCAACAAAAAAACCGAGTTAATAATATGGAACAATCCCGACCAATTGCGGGCTTTGGTTTCGGGTAAGCAAGTAGATATTTGTGCCGCACCATCAAATGTGGGTGCAATGTTTTATAATAAAAATATTGATATTCAGTTGCTAAATATATCAATATGGCGTGCAATATGGTTGGTTTCGCGCAGCAAAGACAAAAAAACACTTGCCGATTTCAAAGGCGAGGAAATTGCCATGCCGTTTAAAGGCGACATGCCTCATATTGTGTTTATGCAATTAGCACGCAAACAGGGCATAAACCCCGAAAAAGATTTCAACTTGATATACACAGCATCGCCAATGGACGCTGCCAAACGAATGATTATGCGCCGTGTCGATAATGCTTTGCTTATTGACCCTGCAGTTTCTACTGTTGTGGTAAAATCACAAACAGGACTTACAAGTGTGGTTGCACCCGATATATATCGTTCTGTTGATATTCAAAACGAGTGGGGAAGATTGTTTAACACTGCTAATGAAATACCATTTGCCGGAATGATGGGTGTTGGCAATATTTTGAAAAACAAAGAACTTATCGACTACTTTATGAAAGAATATAAAAAAGCTACTGAATGGTGTATGGCTAATCCTGAAAAAACTGCAAAAATGGTAGTTCAATATATTCCGCAACTTAGCGAAGAGGGTGTTAGTTTAGCCATGAAAAGTGTAATACTTCGCGCTGACGATGCTCAAACCGTAAAGCCAGTGGTAGAACATTTTTACAATGTTTTGTTAGAATCAAAACCGGCTCTTGTGGGTGGCAAATTGCCTGACGATAAGTATTACTATAACAATAATGTAGAGCAAGAAGTGGCAACAGAAAATTAATACTCAACACTTTGTTCAATTAGCAATTAACAATTACATTGCTGACAATCAGAACATTGTACAAAAAAAAGACCTCCGAACTTTTAAACGCTCGGAGGTCTTTTTTTTGTAATTTTCAATTCAAATGACAGGGCTTTTTCATAAAAACAAGTAAAAATTAGAGTTTCAAATTATGAAAAGCCAATTGAGTTTATGCCTTAGACAGTATTTTCTGGAATTTTTCATTAATTTCCTTAAATAGCTTGTCTTGGTTATTATTTGCCAAAATCCTTAGAATTTCTTGTGCCACTGCAAGGTTGTGCCTATCCTCGTTGTCAAGACGCGATGCATATTCGTTAGGAAGTGTCAAATAATAATTTAATTTATCGGCAATATTGTTTGCCAATGCGGATATCATAGCATTAGCTTTTTCAATTTCGCCGGCTCTGTAATAGCTTTGCGCCAAATAAATATCAATGTAAGTAGGCGGCACTTGTTTAGCTGGAATTACCTCAACGCATCTATCTATTACCTTAACGGCTGAATCTTTTTTGCCCTCATCGAGTAGTTTTTCTGCCAAACGCGAAAAATTATTCTTAACATGCGACAACATTCTTAAATTATTTTCATCAAGATAAACACTTGAATCGGCAACATTTCCCCACTTAAATTTATTCATCAAATTGTCATACAAAATATCGGTGTTGATGTAGCCAACTTCCAATGGCGACTTTGCATCGGTGCGAATAGGAACCAAACGATACGCCATTCCCTCAAATTGGAAATACGGTTTCAAATTGTAGTAACCGCTATTGCCAACAGTGATGGCAAAATACACGGGACGTTTCCAATTATTATTAGCCAAAAGGTCTAACACCATGAGCTGATTTTTGTAAACATAGTTTCCGCGAACGTTCCATTGCATTTTGTCCACAATTCGATTAGCATCTTTGGGTTCTACAACTTTTTGCTGCATAATTTGAGCCGAGTCAATTTTCAAATAAAGCGATTTGCTTGGAATAATATCATCGTATCCGCCGTCCATAGTTTGTATTTTTGTGCGCTTGTCGTCAGATGCTACAAACTTCATAACTTCCTTAACATCAAGAGCTTCTTTTGTTCTTTCTTGCACAATAACAATATCGCGTTTGCCCGGCATATATTTTTCGTATTTCATTCCGAATGGTGCGGGTTTTGCTTCATAAGCTTGTCGCTGATGCTGATGTATATACCAATCAGTTCCCAAATAGCTAAGATTTATAACTCGCACATCTGTTCTAATTCCCTCAACTTCCTGTGCATACCACAATGGGAAAGTGTCGTTGTCGCCATTGGTAAACAAAATAGCATTGGGCTTACACGAGTTAAGGTAATTTTCGGCAAAATCAATTGCTGTATATCTGCCGCTACGGTCGTGGTCGTCCCAATTTTGACTTGCCATCAACACCGGAGCTGCCAATAATCCTGCGAGAGTACACGAAATTGCCGCTAATCTCCTATCTTTTAACACTTTAAACATATCAAAAAGAGCTAACACTGCAAATCCTACCCAAATAGAAAAAGCATAAAACGATGCAGCATAAGCATAGTCTCGTTCGCGAGGTTGATACGGCGTTTGATTAAGATAAACCACAATGGCAATACCGGTAAAAATGAAAAATAACATCACAACGGCAAAAGTTTGCTGTCCTTTTTTTCCTTTTTTCAACATATACACCATTCCTAAAAGCCCCAAAATAAGCGGCAAGAAATAATATGTGTTTCTGCCTTTGTTTTCTTTCAAATCCTTAGGTAAATTTTTCTGCGGACCAAGTCGCGCATTATCTATAAACGGAATGCCACTTAGCCAATTTCCATGTAGAATATTTCCATCGTGCCCTTGAATGTCGTTTTGTCGTCCTACGAAATTCCAAAAGAAATACCTCATATACATATAATTGATTTGATAGCGGAAAAAGAACAATAAATTCTCGCCAAAACTCGGCACTTTTTTGTCATTTCTTATATTTGCCCAAATTTTGTAACCTCTCACGTGGTCTGGTTCTTTCTGGCTGCTATACATTCGCGGAAATATCGTTTTATATTTGTCGCTCCACTTATATTCCGGTTTATAATCAGCTATTTCATATCGTCCGTTTTTTTGAACATACACAGGATCGCCCTTTTCATAAGCCTCTAAATTTGCATTAAAATACTGCCCGTAAACCAACGGACGGTTGCCATATTGGTCGCGATTTAGATACGAAAGCAAACTGAAAACATTATCAGGTTGGTTCTGATTCATTGGCGTATTTGCATTAGAACGAATAATTATCAACGCATAAGATGAGTATCCGATTAGGATAACCGTTACCATAGTTAATATGGTGTTAATCAAAACTTTATTATTTTTAAATGTGTAATAAATTCCGTATCCTAAAAGACTAAAAATTAGTACCAAATAAAAATATGTTCCCGTGTTATATGGCAATCCAAAAACATTGGTAAACAAAAGCTCAAATTTACTTGCAAACACTACTGCGCCCGGAATTATCACATACATTATTGCACCCAAAATTCCTACCGCCACAAGTGCTGCCATGATAATTCCATTGCGAGTGGGTTTATATTTTTTAAAATAATAAACAAATACAATTGCGGGTATTGCCAAAAGGTTTAGCAAATGCACACCAATCGATAATCCCATAAGATATGCAATGAGAATTAACCAGCGATTAGAATAGCTTTGGTCGGCGATATTTTCCCATTTTAGAATAGCCCAAAATACCACAGCCGTAAACAAAGACGACAATGCGTAAACCTCGCCCTCAACTGCCGAAAACCAAAAAGTATCGGAAAAAGTATAGGTTAATGAACCTACTATTCCTGTACCTATTATTGCTATAACGTTTGCATTTGTAAGCGATTCTTCTTTGCCAATTATGTGTCGTGCAAGATGCGTAATTGTCCAGAACATAAACAAAATTGTAAATGCACTTGCCATTGCCGACAACGAATTAACCATATAGGCAACATGTTGAGCATCAGAGGCAAACATTGTAAAATATCTTGCCAACATCATAAAAAACGGTGCGCCGGGCGGGTGTCCTACTTCCAATTTATATGCACTCGTAATAAACTCGCCACAATCCCAAAAACTAACTGTGGGTTCGAGTGTGAGCATATAGGTAACTGCCGCCACCAAAAACACTGCCCATGCCGTAACTCGGTTAATCAACTTAAATTGTGATTCCGACATTGTTGCCGATAATGATTGTTTAATCTTTTCTGATTTTTGCTCCATTTCTTATTTTAAGTTTTTATAAAACATTTTAAATAACCTCTAAATGTCTTAAATGAGTTCAATATTTGTAAAAATTGTATTAAATGTAAATTAAAAGTTAAAGAGTAAAAGTTAAAAAAGATTAAGCACTCTCCTTAGATAATTATTTTCCGATTTAGGTATTAATAAAGAAGTGATTTAAACTTTTTTTAATGATTAAAAGATATTATTGCTTTTATTTTAAGGTTTTTAAGCTGTTAGCCGTTATAATTTAGCCGTTAGCTTTTGTAAAAAGACTTCGTCTTTTTACAGTTAAATTATCTTGCCGAAGGCAAAAAAAGCTAAAAACCAAAGGCTAAAAGCCAAAAGCACTTAAAAAATATAAAATTATGTGCAAAAACATAACCGAAGTTATGAAAAAAGTTTAAATTACTTAAATATTTATCTATTAAATTCGATTATTTTACTAAAAAAAGAACGCGTAAAAATCATTCTTAATTTTCAACTTTTAACTGTGAATTTGCATTAAAATTAACACAATATTCCCAATAAAATGCCGCGACAAATATATATATAAGTAGGCGAATTTAAAAATCTAATTATAATTTACCCTGCAAACGCATATTTTTGGCATAAATATATTGATAAATTTTATATTTCTAAAAACCATGTAGTTACAAATACAAATAAAGAGAGACCCCAAAAGTTTTTTAAACCTCTGGGGTCTCGCCACTATCTCTTAACTCGCTTTAAATAAGGTAGTTATATTATTTGTAAAAAATATGCTTTTAACCTTATTATGGAAAATTTGTTATGATTGCTTGGTCTTTTAGGAAGAATTAAAAACCCATATTTATTGCAATATTGATAGAAATTGTCAATATTCAACAAATATGGATTTGATTACATATAAGTTATTATAACTAAATTTGCTGAGCAGACAATTCCAAAGCAGCTTTCGTAAATTTAGCTTGTATCTTCGTAAATTTAGCCATTTGTGCAGCTGTTAAATCACCACTTGCATTTTGCAATTGCTCCCCCAATTCTGATGCTTCTTGATTCAGTTCAATTGCCTTAGGCATTAAGTTTGTGATTTCTATAGTAGAAGCATTGTTGCCTTTTTTTTGTAAAGCTGTAATTTTCTTTACATGTCGAATGTAATCATTTGAAAATTTCTCATACTTTTTTAATACTTTATTCCAGTTTGTATTGGGTTTTGCAGATGCTTTTTCATCAGGCTTACTTGAAACAGAATTGGATACACTTGCGGTTTTATTTTTGTTTTTTTGTGTAGTATTTAGATTGCGAGTTTTTTCTTTAAATTCAATCTCGCTGAACACCGAAAACTTTTTCACTTTATCTCCATGTTCTTCCTCTCTATAACCACTACTCAAACTGGAAAAAGATATTATATCCTCCCCTTTGCCTGTTGCAAGTAAACTTCTAAGTTTGGTATCAGAACTAGAATTCTCAGATAATTCGCCTGTTCCCGAAACAGGCATGCCATTTTCTTTTAATAAAGATAATTTTAAACTCACAACAGCATTATCTAAATCTGCCTCCATCTTTTTTATAGCTCGAACTTTTATTGACAACTTTGCTCCCCAATCATCAACCAATTCATATTCAGCATCAACAATTTGTAGGTAATCAACTAAATCACCTGATATTTCGGTTTTATAAGGTGTTACATTAACCACATCGCTATCCTTTCCACATGAGGATAATAAAATTACTGCACATATTGCAACAAAAAAATAATTTAATGTTTTCATTTTTCCACTCTTTAAAGTTAATAATTCAATTTTATAATTACTTATTTCTACTAAATGTCTCATAATATTTTTAGATTTATTAATTGATTTTGGCATTAACTTACACCATTAAAAAGTAAGTTAATGCCCTTTTTTTATTACGACTTTAAATATTTTCTTTCGATTCTTTTTTTATCATATCTTATAAGATCCATTTTTTTTGCAAAATCGTCTAAAAATTCTTTTTCTTCGTCGTCAACAACTCCGTCAGCCATAACCATTATACACGCAAGTTCATAAAAATTTTCTTCCATGTCGTTAGCTTCAGCATAACGAGCTATTTGTTTAAAACTATACGGCTCTGTAAATTTTTTCATTAACCTTTTCTTGATTTCTTTTTTGCTAATATTTGCTTGTTTCAGCAAATCCTTTGTTAATGTTTTCAAACAGGTATTGTTCAAAAACTCCCAAGCTTGGTCTTCCTCCTCTTCCGCCACTTCACCATCAACTTGTGCAACCAATCCCATTACACTTGCCGACATTTCACAACGTTGAATTATTAATTCTACATCGTCATTATCAACATCACCATCATCATCCATATCCAAATCATCGTCTCCAAACAATAACTCTGTGCCAACATCTAAGGCTTTTTCTATAATTACTCCCCAAATCATATTTCAATAATTTTAATGTTAAAAAATTGTAATTTATTTTAATGTTTTTAAATATTCACGTCTTCGTTTCCAATATTCTTGTTCTCTTGCAATATCGTCTCTTCTACGTTTAATTGTATTTTTCCAATCGTCAATTCTGCGTTTAAAGTATTTTCGTCTTGAAGTATCTAACATATTCGCTTTTCTTAACCGTTCGGTTTCTGACTTTAAACTTTCAATTTGCTTTTTAGCTCCATCAATATCTCTTTTTAAACGCTCTATTTTCTCATCATGTACCTCCTTTTCCATTTGTAGTTTGTCCTTAAGATTTGTAGGACTTGAACTAAATATATCAAAAAATCCCATATTATTAAAATTTTGTATTAAACAGTTTTGTTTCTATTAATTCTACTTGATAAGATAGTTCCAACCACGTATGCAATGCTTTAATATGGTTTTCATTAACTCCCAATTTTAAGGCAATTTTATCAATTATTTCAATTTCTTCTGGACTTACGTCGTTGTCAGACGCAGCAATAGCATAGGCGTTTCGTAAAACGGATACGACAATTTCTTTTGAAACTTCTGTGAGGCTATCCAACACCTCGTCTAAGTCCGGACATTGTTTAATCCATTTTTGCAAATCTTTTTTTGTTTCGTCAGAGCAAGGGCTTATTTGCAAAATATCATTGTAAAATTCTTCTTCCTCCTCCGTTATTTTGCCATCTGCCCATGCAATCAGCGATAATACTTTGATTTGTATTATCGAAAGGTCTTCATACATTTGGTTCATTCTTTCCATTTTTATTAGTTAAAATCAATTTTGTCTAAAAGTTCTAGCCCACGTTCTACATTTTCATCAAGCCATTCTGACTTTTCTTTAATCGTTTCTGCTATTTCTTCCAAATCATCACCTCCTACCATACCTGCCACACCACCAACAATACCGGCAGTTATTCCTATCGTTTTTAGTGGAACTTTTGTCACAACTTGTGTTGCTAATCTTAATGCACTTATTAACATAGTATTATATTTTAAAAGTTAAACAATAAAAAAATTAATCTTCAAACATCAGTAATTCCCACAATTCCATTTCCAAACCATCGGCTAACTGCTTCAAATACTGTATTGTTGGGTTTACCGAACCTCTTTCTACTCTTTGCAGAGACTGATAGTCTTTATCTACAATAGAGGCAAAATCAACCAAAGAGAGACCTTTTTGTTGCCTTAAATCTCTCACCCTTTTGCCTAATTTTTGTAAAAAAACACTATCTTTTTCCACCCGAAATATTACTATTTATAACAATAGAACTATACAAATTAAGATATGTATAGCTTTTATTTGACGGTGCAAAAGTACTCAAGACGACTGACAGCGTATTGTCATAGCATTAAAAATTTTATATATTTTTTTTTAAATTATATCGCAGGTAGTTCTAACACATTATTTCACGCCACCACAATCTACTTTTGTAACCTTAAATCTCTCACCTTTTTTATCTTATTTTTGTAAAAATACGCTATCTTTGTCCGCCGCAATATTACTATTTATATCAATAGGTATATACAACATAGAATATGTATAGCCTTTATTTTTAAGATGTAATAGTGTGAGAAGTGCCTAAAAGTGTACTGTTATGGCATTAAAAATTTATCTATTTTTCTAAAAAAAATTATATGGCAGTTAGTTCTAATACATTATTTCATGTTACCAATAAAAAAGAAAATTTATATAACATATTAAGGGAGCAAGCCTTTCGAGTTCATTATTGCCTCGAAACTTTTTCAATGAATTTTATAAGCGAAACAACTACAACTCCTGACAGCAAAGGGACTATGGGTAGATATATTCCAATGGTTAGTTTTTGCGATATTCCTTTGAGAGACATCAAACCTCATTTTGAAAAATATCACGGAGTTGGTGCTATTGGTTTATCCAAAGAATGGGGAATTGAAAAGGGACTAAATACGGTATTATATACTCACCATAAATCAAAACTAACAGAAAAACTAATTCAATTTTTTCTGAACAATTTTGAACAATATTCAACAGATTTTGGTAAGAAAACAACAGATGAATTATATCGTTCGTTTTGGTATGTTCTATGTCATACAAAAAATTATAAAGGCATTATAAAAACAAGTCATGTTGACCATAATAATTTAGCTTACGACGAAAAAGAATGGCGTTTTGTACCAACTGACCAAGAATTATTAGATTTTGGAATAAAACACGACTTATTCGACGAATCAGACCCCGTTGACGATGACACTGTTACAAATCCGTTAGATGTTGATAAATACTATGAAAAGATAATCAATAGAGTTCAAAGAATACCACTGGAATTTACTCCAAATGATATAAAATACATTATAGTAGAATCAGGAAACGATGTTCGTGAAATGATTAAGTTTTTGCAGGATAAATTTAAAGATGATGCAGAAAAATTAATTGCAAACATATTTACAAAAGAACAAATTTTTAACGATTTAAGCTAATGACAAAAGAATCAAAACTATTTGTACACTTAACACCATCATTAGAAAATTTAAAGGGTATATTAACCAATGGTTTTAAAACAAATTTTTGCGAAAAATTTGTAAGTTACAGAGAAAAAGATAAAAATGACAAAGATGATGACGAGTATTACTCTTGGGAATTTTATCCTATTATAAGTTTTTGCAATATTGATTTGTCTGAAATAATGCTACACACAAAAAATTACGGTAACTATGGCATTGTAATGTCTAAACATTGGGCAAATAAAGTAGGTTTAAATCCTATGATTTATTTTGAACCTAAAAGCAAACTTGGTAAATTATTGGGATATATTGCCATGGACGGTGGTCATACAATAGATGAAACTTTTGTTACTGTAAATAATTCTTTAACTCTAGTTCTTTATCTGAAAAATAACTACGGAAAAGTAATTGATGGTGAAATTGTGAAGAATTTTAATAATAGTATAGAAAAAGAATGGATTTATACTCCTGATATTAAGATATATATAGATGATGATAATGATGAGATAGTTAATGAATACGACAAATATTATCCAAAAGATTTCACGAAAAAAGAAATTGCTAAAGCAAACAAAGGTATCGAAAAATTTACATTAAAGTTTAATCCCGAAGAGATTAAATATATTATACTTGAAAGTTCCTCTGATGCAAAAGAAATATTTGATTTCTTAAAGCAAACTTTTAAACGTAAACAAAGCTATAACTTAATGTCGAAAATAGTAACAATAGAACAGCTGAAAGAGGATTTTTAAAAATAATGCTCATGCAACTCAACAACAAGTTGCTTTATTTCATCTTTAACAGATTGAGGTTTAACAACCTTGCAATTTTTGCCAAAAGTTAATAGCCAGCGTAAAAATTCATCTTTTTTGTATTTGTCGATGCCAAAAACAATCTTGCTATTTTCCTCAACCTCTTTTAGAATATGAAAATTGAACTTGCCGAAATGAACCAATCGGAGAATGCTTTTGTCAAATTCAACAGTAATACGCTGTTCGGGTGTGCTTTTTTGTTTAGAAATTTTGTAATCTTCGATGGTAAACTTTGTTTTATCAAAAACTTTGTCGGTTATT
>PDWI01010101.1_pt1 | contig 10636 bp, 10 predicted proteins | sample 1430891 | NCBI WGS metagenome assembly PDWI01 (sample SAMN01162508, study PRJNA174530) | Oral metagenome, whole genome shotgun sequencing project. | biome: Marine environment; feature: Marine mammal; material: Swab sample of the gingival sulcus; isolation source: swab sample of gingival sulcus... | reverse complement strand
TAGTGCCATTGAACTCAGCCCGCAAGATTTAGAAAAATACGCCAAAGCGATTAAATGGGTCGATGTTTGTAAGTACGAATAATCAATATGAAACAGCAAACAGAAAGCAAAATAAATCAATATTTCTAATATCAATGGTTGGTTTGGCGGTTTTACATTTGCAGTGGCTTTATTTGGCTTATTTGTCGGCGGCGTGATATTTTCGTTTTTAGACGATAAATGCAATACATTTCTGAACAGTTACATTATTCATATTTGTGCCGATTTGGCAATTGTAATGATTGGTTACACGATTTTATATTAGATTATTTTAGTGGCATCAATTGATAGAAATATTAAAGAGGTAACAGTATGACTAATTCTAATAAATCTAAAACGGTTAAAATAACGACGGTTAAAATAACATCAATTTTTCCGGTATTAAAAAAGGAGCCGAAGCTCCTTTTTGTTTAATACTTAAATTTACTAACCATTGCCATCAGCATATCACTCGATTTGCGCAAGCGCTTTGACCCACTTGCAATCGATTTAATGTTCTCGTTAAACTGATGCGATATTGCCGATACCTCTTCAGTGGTGGCTGTCATTTCTTGTGAAACTGCCGCCACGCGGTTCATTGCGACAAGTACATCATCTTTGTTTGCATCAACTGTCATTATTTCACTATCGACGCCGCTTACAGTGTCAAGCATATCGTTCAGCAGTAGCGATACATTGCCAAAGTCATCTTTTGATTTTGTGACACAGTGTTCTTGCACATCAGAAAGGTTTAACACATTTTCCATCAAGTTATCGGTTTGCAGAACTTTTTGTTGAATTTCGCCGACAATCGTTGAAATCTCTTCGGCTGATTTGTTAGATTCTTCTGCCAACTTAGCGACTTCTTCAGCGACGACGGCAAAGCCCTTACCAGCTTCACCAACACGGGCGGCTTCAATTGAAGCATTTAATGCCAGTAAATTCGTTTGATTCGCAATGCCATTAATAACGGTTATTACCTCAGATATTCGACTTACTTTATCTCTTAAGTCAATGATTGAATCGCGCACTTCATTAGAAGCGGCAACATTCTTTTGGTTACTGTCTTGCAGTGTTAACATGCTATTTTTGCTAATTTCATTAACATCTTGAATTTTTACAGAACTTTCTTTCATCACTTTAGAAATGTTGTGAATTTGACTAATTTTATCACCGAGTTCATTTAGTGTTTTTGCCGCTTCAACAATTTCTTCTGATTGGTTTTGGGTGCCCTCTGAAATTTCATTGATGACAACGTCTAGTGTATCAAACACACTATCGACTTCGCCAGAGACATTTTCAAGCGAAACACAGACATCATTTAGTTCTTTGCTTGAATCGGCAATCTCGATAATCATTGTCTTAATAGAAACCAAAAATCGGTTAAAGGCATTGGCAATGTCGCCAATTTCGTCGTTTGAATTAACTTCGATTACAGTTGATAGGTCGCCTTCACCAGCGGCAACTTCATCTAATTTTTCGGTTATTTTTATAATTGGTTTTATCATATATGAAATAAATATGCTTGAAATCAAAACAAATAAGACAAGACCAATTAAAAAGACAATAATATTGGCTCGCATAACTTCAGCGACATGGTCAGAAATAATTCTATCTTTAAATGCGGTTGAAGCGATAATCCAGCCGAACGGTGCATCGTTTGAAAATACAGTAATTTTCCATTCGCCGTTTTTAGGCGATATGTATTTATCCATATCGTTTTTTTCGGTAAATATTTTTTTAAATCCCTTTTTCTTTTCGACGAGGTTTTTACCTTCTAAAGCTGGGTGCACAATATTTTTGCCCTTACTATCGAGTATAAAAATAAAGCCTTTACCAGCCTGTTTAACTTTTAAGTTTTTCGGGAATTCTTTGTCGTCGTAGAGCATATTTCTTAAAATATCACGCGTATCATCTTCAGAATAACCCATTTTTTCATACTGCTTGATAACAGCTGACATGCTTTTCACTTGATCACCCAATCGCTCAACAACGAGCGCTTCTGTATTTTGATTTAGGTATATATAGACGGTTCCAGCTACTGCAACTAAAAGAAGCAAGACCATTGCACCGATACCGATTAACATTTTTCGCTTTAATTTCATGTTGTTCTCCTTGTTGTCAATAAACTGCGTTAAAAAGAGTATCGGCTTATTTCATATTGATATTTAGTTATCAATTAAATATATTTTGTAACGAATACAAAATAATTGCTATTTTACCCCTAAAATACCATTTTGTCGAACGCAATATATCAACAGTTTAAACGCCCACTTATTTATGATATGATAGAAGGCGGAATGAGGTAAATTATGTACGATTATTTAAGTGGAACAATTATTGAAAAAGGGCTCAACGATTTTGTTATCGACGTTGGTGGTGTTGGTTATTATCTGGCAGCCTCAACGCTGACTTTGGCAGATTTAACCGTTGGGCAAACCAGCAAGGTTTTTGTCAAGCTGCTCGTTAAAGAAGACGATCACAGTTTATGTGGTTTTTCGCAAAAGCGCGAACGCGAGTTCTTTTTGCATTTAATTAGTGTCAGCGGCATTGGTCAACGCGTTGCCATGAACATGATCTCACATGCCAATTATACCGATATATTAATTTGGATTATCAGTGGCGACGAAAAGCGTCTAACTAAATTACCTGGTTTGGGTAAAAAGACAGCGCAGCGCCTGATTGTCGAACTAAAAGACAAGTTTGTCAAACAGTATGGCAATCAAGTTTCGGCGGTTGCCTCAGCTGATGTCGTAGCAGTGCAGCCGTCAGATGATGTGCTGTTGGCACTCAGCGGGCTCGGTTTTCAAAGAGAAGAAATTAAACATATGCTCAAGGGTGTAGATACATCTACACTGACAGTAGAAGAGGCGATTAAGTACGCCCTAAAGAGATAATATGGATTACGAACGCATTGTATTGCCCGACTTTGTTGCTGGCGATGGTGATAGCGATTTATCGCTTAGACCAAAGACGCTAGACAGCTATATTGGGCAAGAAAAAACAAAAGAAAAGTTGCGCATTTTTATTGAAGCGGCAAAAATGCGCCAAGAACCGCTCGACCACGTGCTACTATACGGGCCACCTGGCTTGGGTAAGACGACGTTGTCGCAAATTATCGCCAATGAAATGGACGTGGCAATTAAAATTACGTCGGGTCCTGCCATTGAAAGACCGGGAGATTTAGCGGCGATTCTATCAAATTTAAAGACGGGTGACGTCTTATTTATTGACGAAATACACCGTTTAAACCGGGTTGTCGAAGAGGTGCTCTACCCCGCGATGGAAGACTTTTGCTTAGATATTATGATTGGCAAAGGGCCTTCGGCGCGCAGCGTGCGCATCGACTTGGCAAAGTTCACCTTAATCGGCGCCACTACACGCGCTGGTTTATTGACATCACCCCTGCGCGATCGCTTTGGCGTCATTTGTAAATTAGATCTCTATTCTGAATCAGAACTCAAGACCATTGTCGAGCGCTCTGCCCAAATTTTAGACATTACAATTGATGAACAAGCAGCTCTTGAAATTGCCAGACGCAGTCGGGGCACACCGCGTATTGTCAATCGCTTATTGCGTCGCGTACGCGATTACGCAATGGTTAAAGGCGACGGTCACATTGCCGTAGATGTCGCCAGACGTGCGCTGGGCTTACTAGAAATTGATGCATTGGGGCTTGACAATGTCGACCGCAAGTTATTATATACAATTGTCGAAAATTTCGATGGTGGGCCAGTCGGCATTGACAACTTGGCTGCCAGTACAGGCGAAGAACGTGAGACAATTGAAGATGTCTACGAACCCTATTTAATGCAAATTGGCTTTATTGCGCGTACACCGCGCGGTCGTGTCATGTTAAAGCGCGCCTATCAACACTTGGGGTTAGTTGACAATAGAACAGAACAAATCAGATTAGATATCGACGAGGTATAGTTTGAACAAAAAAATATTAATATCACTATTGTTAACATTGATGTTGTCGGTATCTCTGCTATCAGCAGATAATGTACGGGTTGGCTTACGCCAGTTGAAAAACGGCGACAATCGTGTCGTCGTAAAATTTGATGGCGTACATGCCATTTATGATGATATGCATAGTCAGCAACCGCTGCTACAAGTTGAAGAGGCAAACAGCTATTATTTCTTGGTAAATAACGGCAGTGTCGTCGTCGATGACGAACAGGCGTTATTTAGTGAACCAAATTTAAGTTTTATGCCCAAGCATACTGTCATTAAACCTGAAAATGATACTAAAATGACAATTAATGGGGTAGAACAACTCGGCGATTTTTTATTGGGCATAGATGCCAGTAATAGTTTGATACCAGTTGTTGTACTCGATAGAGAACAGTATTTAAGAGGTGTTGTACCAAAAGAAATGTCGCCATCTGTACCGCTTGAAGCCTTAAAAGCACAGGCAGTCGCGGCGCGTACTTTTAGCATACGCCAGATGAATCGATTTGATTCTGATGGTTATGATATTTGCGACACACCAGATTGTCAAGTGTATGGCGGCTTGGCAGCACATCATAAAAATACAGACATTGCCATCGAAAGTACGGCAGGGCTATGCGTTGCTTACCGTAATTTTCCAGCCAATACATTTTATCATGCCAATAGCGGTGGCTATGTTGAAAATTCGGAAGATATTTTTGCTTCGCCGCTGGCTTATATAACTGCCGATAAAGATCCTTATTCAGGCGTTAACCCGCAAAATTGGACGGCAACTTTTACGCTGTCAGAACTAACGCAAAAGTTGACGGCGAGGGGTTACAATATAGGTAGCGTAAAGCAGTTGAAAGTTTCAGAAAAACTGCCATCTGGTAGAATTGTCGGCTTGACAATTATTGGCGATCGCGGGCAGACCACACTACAGCGTGAAAAGATACGTGCAGTTTTAGGTTATGCTAAAGTAAAGAGCTTGCTTTTCACAATTGAAACAACAGAAGGTGCGCGTTTAGATGCTAAAACCTACTATGTGGCGTCAAAAGATGACGTTAAAAAAGCTGCGCCAAAAGTTAGTTATGCTGTGGCGGGTGATGATAAGGTAAGTACCATTGCGTTAGATAATGTTTATATTACAGGTGGCGCCGCACCAGTCAAGCGCGATAACGACACAATTGCAGAAGATTTTGTGCTGCGTGGTCGTGGCTGGGGGCATGGCTTGGGTATGAGCCAAGTTGGCGCTATTGAAATGGCAAAACAAAACTTTGATTTTCGCGATATATTAAAATTTTACTATAAGCATACAGACATACTAGATACGAAAGATTTAAAAGATGAAGACAAGTGATTTTTTCTATAATTTACCGCAATCGTCAATTGCGCAGCAGCCGCTTAAACAGCGTGACCAGTCTAAGTTAATGGTACTCGATAGGCAAAAAAATTCAATTGCACACCAAACATTTGCTAAACTAATTGATTATCTAAAGTCGGGCGATTGCTTGGTATTAAACAATACAGCTGTATTGCCAGCGCGCCTTTTTGGCAGGCGCAGCAGTGGCGCTAAGGTCGAATTTTTACTACTTAACGAAATTGCCAAAGACTGCTGGCAGTGCTTGGTAAAACCAGGTCGCAAGGCGCGACTAGGCGATAAGTTTAGCTTTTCAGATCAACTTCAAGCGGAAATAATTGACATTGGCAAGGGCGGTACGCGCCATGTTCAGTTTAACTATCAGGGCAATTTTTATGACATTATTGATGGGCTTGGTGAAATGCCCTTACCACCTTATATCAATGAAACACTACAAGACAAAGATCGCTATCAAACGGTTTATCGCCAAGTAAATGGCTCAGCGGCAGCGCCGACAGCTGGCTTACATTTTACTGAAACACTGCTTGAAAAAATTAAAGCAAAAGGCATTGCGATTGCACATCTAACACTTCATGTTGGTTTGGGTACATTTCGGCCAGTTGGTGCTGAAAATATTGAAGACCACGATATGCATGCCGAATGGTACGAACTAAACGATGCGAATGCTCAGTTAATTAACGAAACAAAACAGCGCGGTGGTCGCGTTGTGGCAGTTGGTACAACGGCAGTGCGTACGTTAGAGAGCGTTTATCGCAACGAGGGTAGTATTAAACCGACAAGTGGCTGGACAGATATTTTTATTTATCCGGGCTATACATTTAACGTTGTTGACGCACTGATAACCAATTTTCACTTACCAGAATCGACCCTGTTAATGCTTGTGAGCGCATTTTATGACAGGCAAAGAGTGCTTGACGCGTATCAATTGGCGGTCGAACAAAATTATCGCTTTTTTAGCTTTGGCGATGCAATGTTAATACTGTGAGGACATATGGCACTTAAATTTAAATTAGAAAAAAAATCTACTGAAACAGCCGCACGGCTTGGTGAAATAACCACGCCACATGGCACAATAAAGACACCTGTCTTTATGCCAGTTGGCACCAAGGCGACGGTCAAGGCAATGACGCCAGAAGAACTAACCGCACTGGGCGCCGAAATTATTTTGGGTAATACGTATCACTTATATCTGCGACCTGGTCACGAATTAATTGAACAAGCGGGCGGTCTGCACAACTTTATGCACTGGGATAAGCCAATTCTAACAGACAGTGGCGGTTTTCAGGTGTTTAGTTTAGGCAAGCTCAGAAAAATAGAAGAAAAAGGCGTCATGTTTCAGTCGCATATTGACGGGTCGAGGCACTTTATTTCACCTGAAAAGGCAATAGAAATTCAAAATGCGTTGGGTTCGGACATCATGATGGCATTTGACGAATGTCCGCCTTATCCAGCTGAGTATGACTATGTTAAGCAGTCTTTAGAACGCACCACGCGCTGGGCAGAACGCTGTAAACAGGCGCATAAAAAACCTGACCAGCAAGCCCTTTTTGGCATAGTACAAGGTGGTATGTATCGCGATTTAAGAAAAATGAGCGCTGAACAATTAGTTGCACTTGACTTACCGGGTTATGCCATTGGCGGGCTCAGTGTTGGCGAATCAAAAGACTTAATGTATGAAGTACTCGATTACACTGTCGACTGGTTGCCCGAAGACAAGCCGCGTTATTTAATGGGCGTCGGTAGCCCTGACGCCTTAATTGAAGGTGTCATCAGAGGCATTGATATGTTTGACTGTGTCTTGCCCACGCGCACGGCGCGCATGGGTACGGCAATGACCAGTACTGGGAGTTTGTCTATTAAAAAAGCACAGTATCGTGCCGATTTTACACCGCTTGATGCAAATTGTGATTGCTATACATGTCAGCATTATAGCCGTGCTTATTTACGGCATCTATATAAAGAAAACGAAATTTTATCGGCGCGTTTGCTATCGACACATAACTTGCATTTTTTGGTAAATTTAATGAAACAAATTCGTTTAGCCATAAAAGAAGACCGCTTAATTGCCTTTCGCGACGACTTTTTTAAAAAATATGGCTATGATGTATAGCAATTTAACGTGTTTTTTAGTAAAATATAGCATATATTAAAAAGTTTGTTTATCGAAAACAACAGAAAGAGGGCATTATGTATCAAATAGTAATGATCGGTGGCATTTTTGCCATTATGTATTTTATGATGATTCGTCCGCAGAAAAAGCGTCAGCAAGAATTATCTTTAATGCGTGAAAACTTAGCAGTTGGTGACAAGGTAGTGACAATTGGCGCAATTGTCGGTAAAGTGACCAAAGTAAAAGATGACGAATTTCATCTTTTGTCGGCTGATAAGACGACATTAGTCTTTAAAAAGTCTGCAATTGCGTTAGTTGAGCCAAAATCAAATCCAGCTCAAGCTACTGTTGAACCAGTTGAAGTTGAAGCTGAAGCTGTAACTGAAAGGCCAGATGGCGTTATCAACGATCAAGAAACTGAAATAAAAGAATAAGGGGGCGTAGCAATGAAACACATTATAACATTAGCAAAAGGCACATTAAACGACAATCATAAGTCAATTGGCTGCGGTGAATGCCAAACGTCTTGTCAGTCAGCTTGTAAGACATCTTGTACGGTTGCCAACCAAGAGTGCGAAAATAACTAATTTGGCAAATAATGTGATGTCAGTAAAAAGTCCTAGCTGTTCAAAGCGGACAGCGCGGACTTTTATTGTCGTGTACACATAAAAGAATTTGGGAGTATGCATGATTCATCAGTTTAAAAAAGGCGACTATAACTTCGTCATTGACGTTAACAGTGGCGCAATTCATCTATTTGACGACATTGCCTATGACGTTATTGCACTTTATGAAACTTGCGATGCGCAGGGCATTACTACACAACTTGAAGCGCGTTACGATAAAAAAGATATCGAAAACGCCTATCGTGAAGTAGCTCAATTGGTTAGCAAAGGTCAACTGTTTAGCCCTAATCAGGTGCTTGATTCGGCTAGGTTTTTAAATCGTTCGTTTGTCGTCAAGGCGCTTTGTCTGCACGTCGCGCACGATTGTAATTTGCGCTGCGAATACTGTTTTGCCGCGCAGGGTAATTTTCATGGTGAAAATTTGTTGATGAAAGCCGAAGTGGGCAAAAAGGCACTCGATTTTTTAGTTGAAAAATCGGGCAATCGCAAACAACTTGAGGTTGACTTGTTTGGTGGCGAACCGACCATGAACTGGCAAGTTTGTAAAGAATTAGTTGAATATGGCAGAGAACTTGAAAAAAAGCACAATAAAATTATTCGCTTTACGATTACGACCAACGGCTTATTACTTAACGACGAAAAAATCGATTATATTAACGAGCACTTTCACAACGTCGTGTTAAGTATTGACGGTCGTCGCGAAATCAATGATGCGATGCGCCCCGTTGTTGGTGGTGCGGGTTCGTATGACATTATCAAGCCAAAATTCAAAAAATTGGTCGACCAGCGCGGCGATAAGTCTTATTATGTCAGGGGCACATTTACCAATCGCAATATCGATTTCGACCGCGACGTCATTCATTTAGCTAATCTTGGTTTTAAAGAGACTTCAGTTGAGCCAGTCGTGTCATCGCCTGAAGATTTATTTTCGTTGAGCGAAGCCGATTTGCCAGAGATATTTGCCGCCTATGACCGCTTGGCTGACGAAATGGTTGATCGCATTGGCACAGATAAAGAATTTCGCTTTTTTCATTACTTAATTGACTTTCAGCGTGGGCCATGTATTATTAAGCGCGTTTCTGGCTGCGGCGCTGGCACCGAATACCTTGCGATTACGCCAGAGGGTGACATTTACCCCTGTCACCAGTTTGTCGGTAATACCGACTTTAGAATGGGCAATGTCATGACAGGGCAATTTGAAAAATTAACACATGTCAATTTTGCCAACGCCCACGTCGAAGCCAAGCCAGATTGTCAAGTTTGTTGGGCAAAATACTATTGTAGTGGCGGTTGTCATGCTAACGCTTATAACTTTAATAACACCATTGATAAACCTTATGAACTGGGTTGTAAAATGGAACAAAAGCGCATTGAAAACGCCATTTATTTACAGGCGATGAAACAAATAAAAGGGTGTTAATAAGAGCTTTCGACTAAAGTGGAAAAGTTTCTAAACTGTCATTTCGACCGACCGTAGGGAGTGGAGAAATCTCAGGTTTATAAATAACAAAAGGAAAACTAAAAAGTAAGCAGGTGAACTATGAAGGGAAAAAACATTGCAGTACTCATTCTACTGGCAGTCATCACTGTTGTGCTAGTTGTTTGGGTAGGCATCGGATTCAACTTTGGCAGTAGCAATGTACCGCCACTGGTTAACAGCATGAAACTTGGGCTTGACATTGAAGGTGGTATTATTACAACCTACGAAGTCGTCACTGATGACGAGGGCGATACATTAAAACTGTTAATGCAGCAAACGCGAGACGTATTGCGCAATCGTATTGACGAAATGGGTTTAACTGAGCCAAATGTTTACATTCAGGGTGACAAGCGCATTGTCATTGAACTACCTGGTGTCGAAAATGCCGAAGACGCCATTGCCGTAATCGGTTCAACGGCGCAACTTAGCTTTTGTGAAGTTACAGCAGGCAATGTTGTCAAAACGGGCGATAAATATGACGAAGCGATTATGAAGACAGTCATCACTGGTAGCGAAGTGGCCGATGCTGGTGTTGCCAAAGATAATCAGTCTAAAGATATTAACAAGCTTAATCAGTATATGGTCACGCTGAAATTTACAGGTGAGGGTAGCAAAAAATTTGGTGAAGCAACACAGCGCATTGTGGCACGTGGCGGTGGTCAAATTGCCATTGTGTTAGATGGTAACATCATTTCAGCACTAATGGTTAATGAACCCATTTTAGGTGGCAGTGGTTCAATTACGGGCAACTTTACCCAAGAATCAGCCCGCAACTTAGCGCTGTTAATTCGCGGTGGTGCGCTACCGGCTGAACTAAAACAATTATAATACAACGCGATTGGACCAACACTCGGTCGCGACGCCTTAAATTCAAGTATTATGGCGGCAATGGTCGGCTTTATCTTAGTAGTACTCTTTATGATTGGTTTTTACCGCTTGCCAGGTTTCGTTGCCAGCATTACATTGATACTGTATTCGGCAATTATACTGGCGCTAATGGTAGCCTTAAAGGCGACGTTGACGCTACCAGGTATAGCCGGTTTTGTCTTGTCGATTGGTATGGCGGTTGATGCCAATGTCATTATTTT
>PDWI01010100.1_pt1 | contig 10636 bp, 5 predicted proteins | sample 1430891 | NCBI WGS metagenome assembly PDWI01 (sample SAMN01162508, study PRJNA174530) | Oral metagenome, whole genome shotgun sequencing project. | biome: Marine environment; feature: Marine mammal; material: Swab sample of the gingival sulcus; isolation source: swab sample of gingival sulcus... | reverse complement strand
ATAGTGTTAGAGGTTTTAGAAGATGATAATATGATAAAACGAATTAGAAATAATTTGCAAAAAAAGATAGTAACAAATTTCTCTGAACAGCCCTAATTATTAATTATCAATTAAATTATTCAGTTGGTTTCTCTTCTTCCTCCTCATTAGTTGGCATTTCTTCCATCTTGTCTTCCTTTCCGGTTTTGCTAACCCGTAGAGCAAAAACTTCGTTCCACTTGTCAATAGAAGCATTAGCTTTCGCCAAAAGGATTTCCAATTCTTCTGATGGGTGTAAAAGTTCAAGAGCCTCAGTAATTTTTTGAAACTCTTTGAATAACAAATCGCCATCTTTTCGAATTTCCTTAGTATTTAAGTTAGGTCGCAAAGCATACTCATCTCTACGCGCCATATATGCCTCGTGAAATTTATTATTAGCAGCTTCTAACCAATTTACCCAAGTTTTAATTCCTGCAGTATCTACAAAAGCTTTATACTTATCAGATTTAAGTTCCACTATAAAATTTTGTATTTCAGTAGTCTCTCTTTGATAATTATGAGTAGTAAAATTACCATAAGTATCTATTATAAGCATAATTTCAGTTGCTGCCGCTCTTACACTATCTGTTAAAGAAAACATATTTCCCTTAATATGAAATAACAAACCTTTATACATTTCGTCTCTTTTCTTATCAAGTTCAATAAGTTTAGAAGTGTATAAACTTTTCTTAATTTCTTTTTGCGACAACTCTTCGTCGGCAACTACTTTTTCAAACTTAGTTTTTAATTTTTTTAGCGGTTCAGCCTTAGCGGTCTTTAATAAATCTAACAAGTCAGTCATAAATGACAAATGTTCCGCATTCTTCAATTTTGCAGTATCTAGATTTTTCATAGGACATAAATGATTTGATTAATAATGCCACAAAGATATAATATTTTTTTTAATCTGCAAACAAAAAATGAAAAAAAATAAAAAAATCAATAAAATTTATAGTTTTTTTATGTTAAAATGCCTATTTCTTATGATTTTCATTTAAATTATCGAATAATTAATCACTCCTTTTAAATCAGTTTCTATTATTTTATAGGCTTATATACCACAAAGGTCTTAGAAATATTTGATGTCTGAAAAAAAAATTTAAATTGTTTTATATTATTTTATTTGTAGAAGTATATAACCCAAAGGTCTTAAAGACCTTTGGGATATAAGAGAAAGAAAAAAAATAAATAATTTTAATATAATCTAATTCTTATTTATTATTTATAAAAAAATAAAGTTTTATAATATTTAGGATATAAATTTGGATAACAAATTAGAACAACTCTGCCTTTTCAAGTACCCCTCCAAAGTAGAGTACTACGCTTCGATTAATTAGTCCTTTCTATTTATAACTTTTAATTCTCAATTCTCAACTCTCAATTCTCAATTATTAATAAATTAGCTTCCCGACACTAATATTTAAACTCAATTATCGCTTTCGGAACTCTCCGAAACTAATATTTAAACTCAATTATCACTTTCGGAACTTCCCGAAACTAACATTTGAACTTAATTATTACTTTCGGAACTTCCCGACGCTAATATTTAAAATCAATTATTACTTTCGGGAAATTATTATTCATGTATAAACTTATAAAATTAATAATTTTCAACTATTAATTTGTAATTTGTAATTCCTAATTCGTAATTTATTAAATTATTATTTATATATAAACTTATAAAATTAATAATTTTCAACTATTAATTTGTAATTCGTAATTCCTAATTCGTAATTTATTAAATTATTATTCATGTATAAACTTATAAAATTAATAATTTTCAACTATTAATTTGTAATTCGTAATTCCTAATTCGTAATTTATTAAATTATTATTTATATATATACTTATAAAATTAATAATTTTCAACTATTAATTTGTAATTCGTAATTCCTAATTCGTAATTTATTAATTTGTATATATAAATAAAATAAATATATTTGCACCATAATTACAAACATTAATATATGAATAATATAAAAATAATTTCTTTATTAGTTTCTTTATTTTGCTTTCTGTCGGCTATATCGCAGACTTCACAAACGGGAAATATAAGTGGTAAAATATTAAATATAAAAAATAATGAACCACTGCCATTTGTAAATATTGGTATAATTGGCACAGATATAGGCACAAGTTCAGATGCCGAAGGAAACTTTACTATTAAAGATATACCAATAGGATTTTATTCAATTTCGGCAAGCTCGGTAGGATATGAAAACGTATCTTCCGAAGAATTTCAAGTAATTAGCAATAAAACATTTTTTATAGAAATAAAAATGCGCGAAAGCGATGTTTCATTAAATGAAGTTACCGTAAAAGCCAACATTTTACAGAATAACGACAAAGCACCCGTTAGTATAAAAAACATTGGCATACAGGAAATAGAAAACAGTCCGGGAGCCAACCGAGATGTAGCCAAAGTAATACAAAACTTGCCCGGAGTAGCCAATGTTCCGGCACTCAATAGAAACGATATATTTATACGCGGAGGAGCAGGCAGTGAGTCAAAATTTTACCTCGATGATATTGAAATTCCTAATATAAATCATTTTGCAACACAAGGTTCTTCGGGCGGAGCCAATGGTATTTTAAACGCCGACTTCATGCGCGAAGTAAAATTTTATTCTGCAGCTTTTCCTGCATCGAAAGCTAATGCACTAAGTGCAGTTTTTTGCTTTAAGCAGATAGATGGCAACAAAGAAAAAATTAAACTACGAACTAGTATCGGAGCAAGTGAAGTTTCATTAGTTGCCGATGGTCCTATAAATAAAAAAACTACATTCATTGCATCTGTTCGGCGGTCGTATTTGCAATATTTATTTAAATTTATAGGGCTTCCGTTTCTGCCAACCTTTAATGATTATCAAATTAAAGTGAAACACAAAATAAATACTAAGAACGAAATTAGCATACTTTCTATTGGTGCGCTCGATAATAATCGCCTGCATTTAGATATGAAAGAACCCGACGAAAGACAACAATATATTTTAGATTATTTGCCGGAATCAAAACAATGGAACTACGTTGTTGGTGCAGTGTGGAAACATTTTTATAAAAAAGGATATAGCACGGTAGTTTTAAGTAGGAATATGCTTACAAATGAGGCATACAAATATTTAGACAATAATAAAGCAAACGATTTTTTAGAAGATTATAAATCTACTGAAACCGAAAATAAATTTAGATGGGAAAATAATATCTATTTTGCCAATAATCTTGATATAAATTTCGGGGTTGATGTTCAATACGAAAGATATACAAACAGCACTTTCCGCAAGTTATTTATTCTTGATACTGTGGTAACTCTTGATTTCGACAGCAAACTTAATTTCTTAAAATATTCGGCATTTGTGCAAGTTGATAAAAAATTATTGAACAAAAAATTACTTGTAAGTGCAGCCTATAAAATATTAGGCAATACTTATTCTAATAAAATGAACAATCCGTTTAAACAAAGTTCATTACAAACTAAGATAGCATATTCATTTACACCCAAAATATCGGCACACATACATGCAGGGCGTTTTTTCCAATTGCCTGCCTACACTGCTTTGGGATATAGAAATAATGATAATATATTGGTAAATAAAAATAATTTAAGCTATATTCATGCCGACCATTTTGTTGTTGGCATGTCAATTTATCCATACAATCAAGGATTGATAAGCATAGAATCATTTTATAAAAGATATAATAATTATCCGTTTTCTATAAAGGACAATATTTCACTGGCGCATAGAACCATAGATTTCGGTACTATTGGCAACGAGGAGTTAGTTTCTACTTCCGACGGACGATCTTATGGAATTGAACTCTTATCGCAAAATCGTTTTTCTAATAATTTAAACTTATTGCTTTCATATACATTCTCGGTTAGCCAATTTCGTGATATAAACAACGAGTGGAAACCCACAGCTTGGGATAATCGCCATGTTTTTATAATTACTATGACAAAAAAACTTAAACACTATTGGGATATTGGCATAAAGTGGCGATATGCCGGAGGTCTCCCCTATTCTCCCTACAATTTGGAGCGCAGCAGTCATAAAATAGCTTGGGACATTCGGCATCGTGCATATTTTGATTACTCAAAAATTATGACTAAGCGTTTAAGTGCATTTCATCAGTTAGATTTACGAATAAATAAGAGTTTTTTCATTAAAAAAACAGAATTAAAACTATATTTTGACATTCAGAATTTATATAATTTTAAATTTGAAAGTATTGATTATTATACTAATAAAGATGAGAACGGAAATATAATGATAAAGCCCGACGACTCAATGCACTATAAGCTACGCCCATTAAAAAATGATGGTTCTGGAACTGTTTTGCCAACATTTGGATTAATTTTCAATTTTTAAAGTTATTTTTACTGTTATAATTTTGCTGTTAACTTTTTTTGTTACAATATTTCTATTAAATAATTTCAAATCTCAATTCTAAATTCTAAATTCTCAATTTAAAAAATGGAATCATATAACTATAAAATAAAATTTAATTTTCACAGACAATTATTTCTGTTTGTTTTACTTATTTGCGTTTCAAATATTTATGCACAAAAATTTATAAGCCTGCAAGGTAGAATAACTGACGCAGAAACCGGCAAAGCTTTAAGTTTTGTAAATATAAGTCTAAAAAACAGCACAATAGGCACAGTAAGCAACGATGACGGATTTTATTTATTTCATATTCCTTATGAAAGAAGAAACGACACGCTTTGGGTGTCATCAATAGGATATAATTCTTATAAAAAACCTATAAGCAAAATATCAGGCAATAAGTTAGATATTTTATTACAACCAAAAACATATTCTTTATCAGAAATTACGGCAAAGCCACAAAATGCTTTTGAAATTGTAAAACAAGCAATAGCAAAAATACCCAAAAATTACCCAACTAAGCCAATAAATATGGATGGGTTTTACAGAGAAATAAGTTTTGAAAACGACACTTGCGTAGAAATGGCTGAGGCTGCTTGCGAGTTTTATTATCGACCCTATGGCGAGATATTTAACATGAAAGAAGCCATAAATCAATTATTTAAGAAACAAGAAAATCATAATGATTATTATTTTACAATAATAGGCTCTTCATTAATGATAAATCCTGCCGATAGGGTAAATATTGTAGAATCAAGGTCGAGTAATTTACGTCATAAATACCGCTTTAAAGTTGTGCCTCGTGGTGGTCCCACAGGATTGACATCTTGGGACATTCCTAAAACATTAATTTTTCTAAATAAAAGACAATTAAAGAAGAAAAGGTTTACTCTTACCAATATTGCTTCGTATAACAACCGAAAAGTTTATATAATTTCATATAAAGGTAAGAAAAATGTTTTATGGAATAGAATGACACTATATATTGATATAGAAACATTGGCATTTATAAAAATAAAAATTACTTCTCCTAATTTTAGCATGGATGTGCGTAAAAATTGGACACCCGCTTTATATTCTAAAAAATGGAGGCGATGTAAAGATAAAGAAATATTAAAAAACCAAATTATTGAAGTAAATTATCGTGAACATAAAGGGCTATGGTATTTAAGTTCTGTAAGTTCCGACCATAGTTTTCAATATGTATTTTCAAAATACTATAAATATAAACATTTGCACGATTCTATAAATTATAAAATACATAAGGAACTATTAATTAATGATATAAAATTAGATAATGTAAAAAAAGTATCAGAAAAAGATAATTATGCTAATTCTATTTACAGTGTTTTATGTGAATATGACCTAAATTATAATCCAAAATTCTGGAAAAATTATAATATTATAAAAACAACTCCTCTGCAAGACAGTTTACTCATACAATTGGAAATGGAAAAACCACTTGAAGAGCAATTTGGCGAACAATTTATAAAAAATGACAGTATGCCGGCTCCTGTCGCCATGATTTTGAAGCAAACAAATCCTTATACAGGTTTACAAGATAATTATTATTGGATGCAAAATATTGATAATCCGGCTGTTCTTTCTTATATTGAATCAGAAAATGAATACACAAAAAATGCTTTTTTACCTTTAAAATCTAATATCCGAAACCTATATAATGAAATGGAAAATCGTCATAAAGCAGACACAGCTACCATTCCTAACAAAACAAGGGTAAATAATTATGTTTATTATTATAAATCGTTGCCTAATAGTCAGTATGACAAATTATATCGAAAAAAAGATAACAGCAATAAGGAAGAATTAATTTTAGATATTGAAAAATTATCCAAAGGAATTTTAGAATATAATATTAGCGATTTTTATGTAAGTCCCGATAATAAAAACATAGCTTATATTGAGAATCATGGTATTGGATACGAAGATAATTTAGTTGTAAAAAACATTTCTACAAACAAAATATTCTGTGAAATTGAAAATGCTAGTAATATAACTTGGAGTGCAAACAGCAAATCATTCTATTACTTAACATGGGATAAAACAAATCGCCTTGATAGATTAATGAACTATAATTTAGTCACAAATAAAAGTAAAAATCTCTATTATGAGCCGGATAAGGAAAGAGGACTATTTGTTAAAAGCTTTAATAATAAATGGTTGATTTTATATTCCACTCATACTACTTTAAAACATCATGTTTTTCTAATTGATTTATCAAAATCTGATAATAATATTCAAAAGATTATCACACCAACAGCATCTAATGTTCAAAGAATTAAAGTATCAAACGACACTTTATATAGTTTAGCCGAAAAATCTCAAAATCTAAGACTATATTTTCTTCCTATAAATAAATTACAAACAGATAATTGGAAATCTTTAATAAATTTGCCCGGAAATATCTACAATTCTCGGTATTTATTATGTAAAGACTTCATTGTTATAAATTCTCACAACGAAATGTCTTTTAATATTATGATTTATAACAAAAAAGGTGATTTTATAAAGAAAATTAGTTTTGATGATGCACCATATACAATAAAGTTGGGTGAAAGCTGTAAGCAAAATAAGTTTAGATATGTTCACACTTCTTGGCTCAGCCCCGAATCCTTATACGAAGTTGATATGAATACAACTACAATGCAACAAAGGCTTATTAATAAAAGAAAAATTTTAGGATACAATAAAAAAAACTACAAAACTAAGCTTCTGTGGGCAAAAATGAATGACAGTATTAAAGTTCCTATTTCAGTTATTTACAATAAGAAGAAATCAAAACTAAATGGGAAATCACCGCTCTACATAGAGGCTTATGGTTGCTACGGAGGATTTACCGAACCTATATTTCAAGCAGGCATGCTATCTTTACTTGATAGAGGATTCATTTATGCGGTAGCCCATGTAAGAGGCGGAAGTGCATTGGGCAGTAATTGGCATCAACAAGCTTTAAAATTAAACAAAAAAAAGACATTTGACGATTATATAGGCTGTATTGAATATTTAATACAAAAGAAATACAGTTCAAAAGGTAAAATAGTTGCTCACGGAGGCAGTGCCGGCGGATTAACCTTAGCTTCGGTAGTTAATAAAAGACCCTACTTATTCAATACGGTTATTTTAGGTGCTCCGTATTTAGATTTACTCACCGTATTGACCGATTCTACTCAAAAATTTTCTACCGAAGAAAAATCAGAGTTCGGCGATGTTTCAAAAAAAGAAGTCTATGACTATGTGCGAAGTTATAGTCCTTATAATAACATAAAAGCACAGAACTATCCTAATATATTATTCCACATCGGCTTAAATGATAATCGTGTTAAATATTGGCACAGTCTAAAATCAGTTGCAAAACTACGAAACCTAAAAACTGATAACAATAAACTCTATCTAAAAACCGACCTTTATGCCGGACACAATGGTTATTCGGGATATTCAAGCTTTGCGCTCTATTGTGCTTTCATTTTTGATAATTTGGGAATAAGATATTAAAATAATTTTAACTTTTTAGGGGTTATTAATCTATATACAGGCATTTTTAGAAAATACAAGATGCTTTATAACTCTACTTCTATAATATTTTTTAACCGCAAAAAGCTCAAAAATTTATTAGCAAAAAAATGAAATGATAACTTTGTATTTTTTGCGAAATTCTTAGAGTTCTTTGCGGTTAATTTATTCCCCAAATACAGTAAACCTTAAAATTGGAAATATATAAACGGCTGCACGCCCTCCGGCTTAAATTGTATCACTAATTGCACCAATACTATAAATAATATTAGCTTTATAATGTAAGGAGACCGAATAAATGCCTGTTGTAGCTTCTCATTCAGTTTCTGAGGTATGAAATGTATAACAAAACCAATTATCACGAGTATAAACCACCAGTAGCGTGCCTGTATAAATGGTTTTATAAAACAAAAATCGGTGTCGCACATTATGCGGTTAATCATCGACCATGCCACGCTGTATGCACCTTGCGTTTCGTTTACTATTATTGTTTCAGTTTGCAGAGTTGTGTCGCGCTCAATGGCAAATTTGTTGCCTTTGGTGTCTAAACTGTGGTGCAATATATCCACTATGCTGTCATTTTGTAGCTCCACCATCAACAAAACCGGCTTGTGCAGGTCTATTATTTTAGCCTCAAATCTTGTGCTGTCGGTTATTGGCAAATTATGTTTATACACCTGATTATTAATGTCGTTTGCCCTGAAAAATATCCATAAAAAAATCACAAACGAAAAAGTTAAAGCCCACGATAGGAATTTCACTACCAAATTGGGTTTTATTTTGTCTAATAAAACGGGTTTGCTTGCCTTATGCACGGCTAAACCAATGCCATGCCCTGCGCCCCAAAATACAAATTTCCAAGCTGCGCCGTGCCACAAGCCGCCAAGAAGCATCGTTATAAAAAGATTTACATACATTCTTACTTTTCCCTTTCGGTTTCCCCCCAGCGGAATATACAAATAGTCGCGCAACCACGACGATAGCGAGATATGCCAACGCCGCCAGAAGTCGGTGATATTATACGCCTGATACGGAAAGTTGAAATTTATGCCCAAATCGAAGCCCATTATTTTTCCCAAGCCTATTGCCATGTCAGAATATCCGGAGAAATCGCAGTATATTTGGAGACTGTATCCAAGAACCGCCATTAGGTTTTCAAAGCCGGAATAGTTGGTCGGCGATTTGAAAATTAAATCGTTGTATTGTGCTATGTAGTCGGCAATTACTGCTTTCTTGAACAGCCCCACCATTATCAGCCACAATCCGGAATATACCCATTCTCGCTTTATGGTTATAGGTTTTCGAAGCTGTGGCAGAAATAAATTTGCTTTTACTATCGGACCAGCTACCAGTTGCGGAAAAAAGGTGAGAAAAAAAGCATAATCGAGAATGTTTTTTGTAGGTTCAATCTTTTTCCAATACACATCAAGCACATAGCTAATCGACTGAAAGGTGTAAAAGGAGATTCCAATGGGCAGGAATATGTCGAGCGGCTGAAAATTTCGGTCTATTATTTGGCTGAAATTTTCTAACAGAAAGTTTGTGTATTTGAAATATGCCAATATGCCGAGACTAACGCCTACCGACAGCGTAAGCCATAGTTTTTTATAGGCAAGCCGTTTAGCTCTCACAATGGCAAGCGCAAAAGCATAGTCGCTTATTGTGGTAAACACCAAAATCCACAAATACCAACCACTTGATTTATAGTAAAACAGCAGACTAAATGCTATTACAAATAATGTAACAGTTTTTCGGTTTTTATGAATAAAAGCATACACGCTGATGAACAAAATAAACAGCACAAGGAATACTCCGCTGTTGAAAATCATAGGTGCATCGCTGTTGTATCCAAACAATTCGTTTATATAGTGCATTATCATTGTTTCGTAGTTATTTTAGAGGTTGCAATATTGTAACGTTGGCACTTTTTCGGTTCTTTTTCGTCGGTCGTTCCATTTTTATGGGACGATAGCTGCCGTTTTCAATCCACACGGCTATTGAGTCCGTCCATTCTGCCGCCGACGAGTGGGTTGGGTGCGCTCCGTCTCTTGCCCTTCGGAAGTTTAGCTTTTTCGATGGGTAGTAGTGCAGCTCGCCAACATTATCTAATATCATGTCGTTAATTCCTGTGTCGTCTTTCCAGTTCGGAGGACCTATCCACACGAAGTTTAAAGTGTCAATCTGCTCCAAAATATGCTTTACATATCTGGTTCTTCGTCTTTTTATATTTCTAACAAACAGTTCATTAGCACCTAGCACCAAAACGACATAAGTTGGTTTATATTTATCAATAAAATATCGCAATGTATCCGAACGACCATACCATAATGTTGAGGAACTGTACCAAATAACGGTTTTCAGATAGTGGTTGTTTTGTGCGGTGTAGTCTTTAAACCGTAGCATAATTCCCTCCAACATAGAGTCGCCAATAAGAAGTATTCGTTGCGAGCTTGTGTCCATAGGCTGTTGCAACATCACTTGCTTGACGGTGTCTCGTCCTCTTATTTCTAAGGCAAACATTTCGTCTTCCTGCCCTAATATGAAGTTTTTAATTTCGGTTTTCTTTAACCTTTTATTTGCTATTTCAATATCAAAATCGACAAACGAATAGCCCGTCAGTACTAGTAATGTAGTTATTAATATTATAATAAATTTCCAAAGTTCTTGCATTGTGGTAGTCGCTAGTTTTCATTATTAAAAAA
>PDWI01016133.1_pt1 | contig 10638 bp, 13 predicted proteins | sample 1430891 | NCBI WGS metagenome assembly PDWI01 (sample SAMN01162508, study PRJNA174530) | Oral metagenome, whole genome shotgun sequencing project. | biome: Marine environment; feature: Marine mammal; material: Swab sample of the gingival sulcus; isolation source: swab sample of gingival sulcus... | reverse complement strand
TGATTTGTTAACTGTTTTATTAACCGTCTCACCACAAACACTTCCATTATAGACAATACGAGCTTTTGCTAAGTTTTCACCAGTATTTAAATTTTGGCTCGTGTGTTGTTTGGTATTGTGTACAGTATCAAGGAGTAACGCTTGCGGTGGTTGTGGTGTGCGATAATCTTCAAAGTGATACACGGCATAATCACCTCGATTATTCCCTTGCGGACAGACATTGATTTCTACATAATCAGTCACGCCAGTCTTGCCAATAAAGCATTCTAAACAACTGTCTTTCCAAAGGTCATCAGTAAACTTACTATTATTAGACGTACCTTTAGCAGTGGTATTCCAGTCATCTGCCGTTGAGATTTCTTTGTCTAATTTGTTATCTAGCTCTTGCCAATGAACAAAGGGCTGTACTTCTTTTGGAATATTGATCTGATAATCAAAAATCAGTAGCGACCCTTCTGTTTCTGTGTTGGCTGTTGAGATAGTGACGTGAATGCTAATCTCTGTTAACTTCGCAACTACTTTTCCGCAGACAGAGTGAGTAAACCACTGAATTTAATTGACATTGATTACTTGACCTTAATAAATAAAATTAATTAGTAAGTAAAACGAACCAAATTAGACAATCTAGGCGTGGCATTGGGGTTTTTACGCAGTAGCAGCGCCATACGCCCAACATTTTGAATCAGTTGTGAGTCAGTTTTCTCAGCTAGCTCTTCAGCGGCCTGTTGGCGTTCTTCTTTGCTACCTGCTGCTAACTTCACCTTGATAATCTCGTGGTCAGTCAAGGCTCTATCCACCTCGTCATAAATGGCTTGAGTGACACCATTATTACCAATGATAACCACTGGTTTGAGTTGATGACCAATGCCTTTAAGCAGTTTCATCGTTTCATTATCAATTTTTTCTTGTTTTACTGGTTTTGTTGGAGCAGTAGGGGCTTTCTTTTGTACTTGTTCAATCATTGGGGGTTACCTTTGATACCTTAATGTATCTTAATTAAAATGTATCTTAATAAATAAAATTCCTGCCATTATAGTCGATTTGCCAAGTTTTTGCATTGATTTGCTGATAAAAGATGATAAACTTGCCATTTATTGGTTCATTTAAGCAATGGTTGAGGACTTATTGAGGAATCGTTATGGCAACTCGTATTAAAAATAAAAAACTTTCTAGTCGTAGTCGTGATTGGATGCAAGAACATCTTGATGATTTTTATGTAAAAAAAGCCCAAAAAGAGGGTTATCGAGCTAGGGCTGCCTATAAATTAATTGAAATTAATGAAAAAACAGGCTTAATCAAAAAGGGCATGACGGTGGTTGATTTAGGTTCAGCCCCTGGTAGTTGGTCGCAAGTGGCAGGGCAAATCGTTGGTGATACAGGAGTGATGATAGCCTCGGATATTTTGCCAATGGATAATTTGGAGAATGTGACCTTTATCCAAGGTGACTTTCGAGAGGCTGAGGTATTTGAGAAAATTATGGCGGAGGTTGATGGACGTTCTGTTAATGTGGTGCTATCGGACATGGCTCCCAATACTTCAGGCACATCAGCCGTTGACCAACCAAGGATGATGTATTTGTGTGAATTGGCGGTAGATTTTGCTTTGACGGTATTGCCTAAGGGTGGTTCATTGATTATGAAAGTGTTCCAAGGTGAGGGCGAACAACAACTCCGCCAAGAAATGCAAACGAAATTTAGCAAGGTTCGGAGCATTAAGCCCGCCGCCTCTCGTCCTAGAAGTAAAGAAGTATTTTGGGTGGCGACTAAGTGAGGTCATTCCCAATAAACATTTTTCACAGTTGGTAGGTTGGTGTCGATGTGTGAGACTAACCTACCAATTAAATTGTCAATTCAACGTTGAGGTATTAATGTGAATTAATAACTTACAACAACCCACCCAATTGACTTAAAATATCACCGATTTCTGAGTTTGCCTCATTTTCATATTCAGTGCCACCTTTTGGTGTTAATTGATTGATGACTTCTGGTAGTAATGCCCCAATGCCTTGAGCGACAAGACCTTTTTCTACGCCTGCTTGTGAGGCAACTTGGTTGATTGGTTCTTCGCCAAACAGTTGATTCACTTGATTTTCATCAAGGTTAACATTTGGTTGGTCAACACTCATCCACGAGCTTACTTGTTCCGTCAATCCTAAATTTTGTATTTGTGACAATGCACCACTGAGACCGCCTTTACTTTGAATCCAGTTTAGCACCATTGGCATTATCATCGCCATCAGCATGCCCTGATTTGAATTTTGATTTGAGCTTGGATTTGCCTGTTGCTGTCCACCGCCCATGCTGGCACTTAGTACGCTACCAAGCACTGAACCAAGACCGCCTGCTTGCGGATTGCACTGTTGATTTTGTTGTTGACCACCCAAGGCACTACCAAGCATCCCGCCTAATAAATCACCCATGCCACCTTGTGATTGTTGTGACTGTTGCGATTGGGCTGGTTGTTGATTTGCATTCATTGCACTTTGAGCGACTTGAGTCACCAGATCTCCTAAAAGACTACCCATGGTATATTCCTTGTTAAGTTGTTGATAAGTTTACGTTTTGATTCTAACAAAAAGCGAGGCAAAAAGGGGAAACAACTCTTCCAAACACTTGTAGCTTTCGCCATCCCTCTTCGCTAACTTGATCTCGCCAAATGGTCACAGACCTATTATTAGGCAATGGCTCAACAATATCAAAATGGAGAATGACCAAATAACGATTGACATACATGGCATTTAGATAACCTTGCCAAAGCTGTAGCTTGTCCTGTTTTGTATCTACATAAACAAACCATGGCGAGCGGTGCAATTTATCCAGCGGTGGTTGGGTGATATGTGCCACTGGAAAGCGTTGTGAAATGTGATTATGCCGATAATACCAAGTTCCCAACCCTGTCACTACCAGCATTATCAACCACTGCCACCATACTAGCCCAGATACCCCCATCACCAAACCAAAACGCCACTATCAATAGTCGCCATTGGCTAGTGGGCAGTATTTCTTCATCAATACGCCAGTTTTCTTGATTGGCATGACCATCTTGCTTGATTGTATTTTGTTTGGTTGTATCTTGCACGGTTTTTTGCCTTGCTTTGGGCTAATAGCTATATATGAGTATAAGGCTATGAGGAGGCTTTTAGTTCCTTTAATTTAACAATCAGTTCAGCGACAGCCTTATCATCAGGGGTAGCTTGATTCATAAAATAGTCTAATAAGTCTGGGTCTTCATAGCTGAGTAGCTTGGCAAAGGTGGCTTGTTCTTGCTCATCTGCGGTGAGGTAATGTTGCTTGACATAAGGGTCAAAAAACATATCCAGTTCTTTTAGCCCTCGGCGAGCTTGATAGATGACTTTGCGTTGTTCTAGCGTTGGTGTTGGCATGGCTTTTCGCATGGATTGTGCGGTTGAATTGGCTTGGCTTAAATTTGTTTGGCTAGTCATGTTTATTTTCCTAATGATAACTATAGTTATACCTGTTAAATTTTCTTAGCGTATTGGGAGTAGATTGTTAATCTTGACCTATCTCAACCACTCTATCTAACCAGTGCAACTGCTCCACTGCATGAGTTACCCAAATCACGGTTTTGCCACGGCTAACCTGCTCTAGTAGGTTGTGGATGCGTTCGGCGGTATCTGGATCTAAGTGTTCGGTCGGTTCGTCCAGTAGCCACAGATTACTGTGTTGCAATAGCAGTTGAGCGATGCCGAGTCTGTGTTGTTGTCCGCCTGATAGTCCTCGCCCACGTTCACCCAGTTCGGTATGGATACCTTTTGGTAATTTTTTGATAAGGTCATCGTACAGTTCTACCGCTTGCAATGCTTCTATCAGCTCTTCATCTGTGGCTTGTGCATTGGCTAGGCGTAAGTTTTCAGCGATGGTCATTGGTAGTAGTGCAATTTGCTGTGCCATATAGCCGATATGCTCACGGAATTCATCGATATTTAGCTGATGGTGGTCGCAGTCGTTAACCAAAATTTGCCCTTGATAATTGGCAAAGCCCATCACAGCTTGTAATAGACTGGACTTACCCACGCCACTCTCACCAACCAAACCGATACGCTCGCCTGATTTGATTGTTAAGCTCATTGGGGCAAGGCGAGTACGAGTGATGGTAATTGGTTTTGTTTCTGTTTCTGCTATATTCTTTTTGTTTGATTGTTCTTTGTTTGAATTTGCTTGGCGACCTTTAGAGGCTTTCTTATCCTTGGCTTTTTTCTCAGCTTGCTTTTGAGCTTGTTCCTCAGTGGCTTGCTTATCAATGATGGTGTTATAAATGGCTAAATCTATCAGCTTAATAGTAGGAGCAGTTTGGTAATCCAGACTAAGTTTTTCTGAATGATTATCTATTTCTTTAGCTGTGTCTAATTCCTTTGCCGTGTCTAACGCTTTTGTTTTATCCAGCTCTTCTGCTTTATCCAATAGGGGCAATAAACTTTGTACAGCACCTTCAGCATTGGCTTGAGCGTGATAGTCCATACCCAGTTGTCGCAGAGGTGCATAAAACTCTGGGGTTAATAAGAGAATAAACAACGCTCCAAAATAGGGCACAGGCACATGACTCTTATCCCACGGTAACACGCCCATCAAGCCAAAACCCAAATACACCGCCACCAAAGCAATACATAACGCAGATAAAAATTCCAGCACTGCACCGTTTAAAAAGGCAATTTTTAGTACATCCATCGTACGGCGACGATATTGCTCACTAGAAAAAGCAAGGTCTTCTTCGGCAATGTGGGTTGTTTGCAAGCGTTTTAGGGTAGTCATCCCTCGTACCCAATCAAGAAAACGTCCACTTAGCTGTGACAATGCGGTGAATTGTTCAGCACTTTTTTTAGCAGTCATCTTACCGACTAAAATCATAAAAATAGGCACAAGTGGAGCAGTAGCAAACAGTATCAAAGATGCTAATACACTTTGCGTCGCCACGGCAATCAGTAAAATTAATGGCGTACTAGCAGTGACCTTTTTTTGCACACTAAAGCGACTGATATAACCATCCAGTGCATCGGTTTGTTCAATGACTTGGCTAGAAATATTACCATCACTACCAAATTGACTGCGAGCAGAACCTAAACTTGCTAATGCCGATAGCAAACGCTCACGCAGTTGGCTACGCACGCTTAGACTTGCCTTACTACTAATTAGCTCTCGAATCAGTTGAAATAACGGACGTAACACAAAACAGAGAACGAGCCACGGCAACCATTGCCACAAAATCTGCGAGTCAAACGGCTCACCTGCAAACTGCTGATTTAACCAATGGCTAAAAATACTTGCTAATATCCACGACTGTGCGACAAATATCAAGGTCGAAAAAACCGTCATCAACCATGCAAGCCTTAACTTGGGTTGAACTGGCTGAATAAGATTTTTTAAAAATTGCTTTTCGTTGCTAGTAAGTTTTGCCATTGGGATTTTTATTGATTGTATTGTTATTAACCTAACGGAGATTAAACGATAATTTAAGTTGTAACCCCCCCACCCAACCTCCCCCAGAGGGGGAGGAGTTCCCCTCCCTTTGGGAGGGGCTAGGGGAGGGATAGTTTTATGGATATATTGCCGTTAGGTTAATAGGTTTTGAATATTGTGAAATTTTAGGCTGTCATTCTATCATAGATAGTGATTGTTTTGGCGAGATTAATTCAGCAAAATTTAGCATTATCTGCAACGAATATATTTATTTATGTTATACATTATGATATAATAATTATAAGTAAATCGTTTTATGGCTGATGGCTATAGAAATGACTATAGCTACAAACAGCTTGTCTATAAACAGCCTCTAAGGCAAAAACTTTAAAATAGATAACAGGAGTCTAATATGGCTAAGTCATTCCAAGATATTACCAAGCACGTTTCAACCAACATGGCAAAATTGCGTAAAGAAATTCCAGAAACCTCAGCGGCGTTTAGTGGTTTAGCACAAGCGGCTACGAAAGATGGTGTGTTGGATAAAAAAACCAAAGAGCTAATCGCTCTCGCATTGGCAGTGGGTTCACGCTGTGATGCTTGCATTGGTTTTCATACCAAAGCGTTGGTGAAGTTAGGTGCAACCGAACAAGAAGTCGCTGAGACTTTGGGTATGTGTGTTTATATGGGCGGTGGTCCATCTATGATGTATGCAGCTGAGGCGATTGCCTCATTTAATGAATTTAAGAATGCATAGTTCTTAATCAATTGCGAAACTTTTAACAAGGGAAATTGTTATGATGAAGAATGTTGGTGGTATCGATAAAATTTTGCGTATCGTGTTGGGGCTTGCCATTATTGGTGCAGGTGTCTATTTTCAACACTGGTTAGGTGTCATTGGGGTTGTGTTTTTAGCAACAGGCGTTATCAACTTTTGCCCAATGTACTCGCTAATTGGCTTTAGTAGTAACAAAGACTCTAGTAATAACAAAGGTTCTTAGTGTGGCAAAAGTACCGACACAAAAATCCTAACGCGAGGCTTGGAAAATAGATAAGTTCCAATTATTAAGGTGTGTTAACAATCGTCAACACACCTTAAATTTAGCTTCAAAATTACCCTAACAATGTCTAGATTTAAACATCTAAAGTCTAGATTTAAACATCTAAACCTAAACGTCTAACCAAAGTTAACATCATCTTGATATTCAACGATCGGCATACCTGCCTCATGCCAAGCATCATAGCCACCTAGAATAGAGGTCACATTGGTAAAGCCAAGGGTATTTAACGATTGGGTGGCAAGTGCTGAACGCCCACTGGTTTTACAATACAGAACGATGTTGCTATCCGCACCTTTTGCCTGTACTTGTTCGACATCGTTGATTTTAAACTCAAGTAAGCCACGAGGGATGTTAACAGCGTTTGGCAAATGTCCTGCCATATATTCAGCTGGCTCACGCACATCAATGATGACATCTGCTTTATCACAAGTAGCTTGAGCGTTGTCGAGAGATACTTCACTGATTGTTGCTTTTACTTCAGCGACCAGTTCGAGTGGAGATTTTAATGTCATAAGAATTTTCCTTTTGTTTGTTAATTAAATTAAGCAACATCCACCATTGTGGTAGCGAGCTTAGTTTCAGGAGCTAAGGTTGCTTGAGCTACACCTATCACTTCTTCAATCAAGATACTATTATAGTGCATGCCAACAGCGACTGATGAGACAGGCAATAATTTTTTTAACCATGAGAGATTAATGTTATCAAGGTCAATGTGCAGTTGTTCTAAAAAGGCATCAATATCATCGACATAACCACTAACGGCTTGGTGTTTTTTGCCCTCAGTTTTTAGTGCTTGTTTTAGTCCATTTTGCTGAGTGTTAGCAAGCAGGTTATTGACAACGTTCAAGGTGACTTGAATGGTTTGTTTTTCTTGCATTTTTTGCAAATCACTGCTGGCGATGATGGCATAGGCAGTTTCCATACCTTGTTTGCCAGTGAGTGGCTTGCCATAGACCAAAGCCAGTTGATAAATGGTACGCAGTGATACAATCAACAACCAAAGGGTATCCGCAAATAAGCCGGCAAACCCTGCCATACCCGTCGTACCGCCAAGGGTTGCTAATGCACGATTTTGATTGCAAATATCTTGAGCAAGGACGTTACGTTCAGTTTCATCCATTTGCATGACTCGGGCAAAGCGTTTTTCACCGATGATGTCTGTACGGCTCCAACCCTCGGCAAGTTTGGCAATCTGTGCAAACACCATATTGATGGCCTTGTCGATATTATCATCACTGCTATTGAGGTTGTTGCCATTAAGCTTACTGGAGCCATTGGGGAAATATTTTTTTAAAAATTCCCCATAGCTCGCAAATCGGTTGACGTTCTTATTTTTAAAGGCTTGCTCTCGCACTTTTTCTTTAAACAAATGAGATTGCCCTGAGGTCAAATCAGCCGGTCGATGACTGATGGCTGGGTTACGTTTATGGTTGATTTGTTCTAGCCATGAACCAAGGTGCTCCAACCGATGACGAGTAAACAGACTAGCACGATTAAGGGCTTTGATTTTTTGAGTTGTTGTGGGCATAACGGCTCCTGTTATTTGTTTGTCCTAAAACATAACATAATTTTAATAATTCATCAATCACTAACAATTACTAATGGATTTATTTAAAGCTCTTAGTCTGTTTAAAACGATAATAACCTTTAATTTTTTAGCAAAATTTATTCGCTTTTTCCTGTTTGTTCGTAGCAGTTATAGTATAATATGACCGATAGCTATATAGAGTTTTTCAATCCATTTTAGTCAATCATTTTTATCCATCAAGTAAAGAGGTCATCATGCAAATAAGTATGCTAAAAAACCTACCAAAATCCAACAACTCTAGTCTTTTTAACATTGGTTCTGCTAAAGCTCGTATGACATTAGCTACTGTTGCCACACTTGCGACTCTAACCTTAACCGCCTGTGGTGCTGATTCAAATCCTGCTAACGATGCAAACAAAGCTAATAATGCAGACAATGCAAGCGAAACCATCAACTTAAAAATAGCCACAGAATCTAGCTACAAACCATTTAGCTATCTTGATACCAGTGGTAAAGAAGTTGGCTATGAAATTGACTTGATGAATGCTTTATGCGAAGAAATGAAAGCAAACTGTGAAATTACTTCTCAAGACTGGGAGGGGCTTATTCCAGGATTAAAAGCTAAGAAATTTGATGCGGTTATCGCTGGTATGTCCATCACCCCTGAACGCCTTGAAGTTGTCGACTTTTCTGCTCCATACTTTACCAGTGGCATTATTTTGACGGCAAAAGTTGACAAAGACATCAGCATTGACAAGCTAGATGGCGTAGCAGTTGGGGCTCAACGTTCTACCGTATCCTCTGAATATTTAGAAAAAAATGCCCCAAATGCGAAAACAAAACTTTACGACACCCAAGAAAATGCCTACATTGACCTAACCAATGGACGTCTAGAGGCATTGGTGATGGACAAAGTGATCGGTTTGGACTGGCTAAAAAACAACGCCGATAAAGGCTATGAGCAAAAAGGTACTGATATTTCCACAGGTAATGATGATATGGGTATTGCCGTGCGTAAAGGCGATGAGTTAAAAGCAAAATTTGATACAGCACTCACCGCCATCAAAGCCAATGGTAAATATGATGAAATCACCAATAAATACTTCGGTAATGGTTCTGCTGGTAAATAAGAGTATTTGCAAAGTATAAAGTATAACGTTTACAATTTTGCATAAACTTTGCATACATAAACTTTACATAGATGGGGCTTGCCCTGTCTATGTATTTGTATGTCTTTACTCGTTATCCTTGTACTACTTTTTCATTTCGTTTACTATAATTTTGCTTATTATAGATATAAATGTTCGCTCACTATAGACTAGTGACAGAAGATTACGGACAGATTTTAAAGGGAGTTTTATGGTCAATACCAAACCAGTCCAGCCATTTGCAATGCTAAAAACAATAGTGACAGCTCTAAGTCTTGTCCTATTGACCGCCTGTCCTCAATCTATTAATGATAATAAGACGCCTGATTCAACACGCAGTGATTTGACAAACACTGATTTAAAAAATACCAATAGCAATGAGTCTGCTGAATCGAAACAACCAGCAGAACCCATCAAAAGTATCACCATTGCCATAGAAGGAGAATATCCCCCATTTAACTTTACCAATGCTGATGGTAGCTTTGGTGGTTTTGATGTCGATATTGCCAATGCCCTATGTGAAGATATGCAAGCTAATTGTGAAATAGTTGCAGAGGATTGGGACAGCATCATTCCTTCACTACAACATAAAAAGTACGATGCCATTATATCTGCCATGTCTGTTACCTCTAAACGGCAAGAGAAAGTTGCCTTTACCAATTCCTACTTTAATAATACCTTAGTATTTGTTGCAAAAAAAGATAGCCCCTTTAACCCAAATAATACGATTGATGTTAATAGCACGCAAATAGCCACTCAGCGTTCAACAATAGCAGAAGACTGGCTAAAAACCAGCTATCCAGAATCGCAACTAGCACAATACGACACCATTAACAAGGCCTTTATCGACTTGCAATCTGATAAAGTGAGCGTCATGGTCTGTGACAAACTGCCTGCCATAGAATGGTTAAACTCAACAGAAGGGGATGGGTTTGAAATAAAAGGCGAAGAAATTGACATTAATGATAGATTTGCCATCGCAGTGCGTAAAAAAGATAATGAACTAAAAGAAAAATTCAACACAGCACTGGCAAACATTCAAACAAATGGTACTTATAATAAAATCCTTGCCAACCATTTTCCAAAGATAGAATCTAATCCAACAAATCTAGAATAAAAACCCCAACAAAACCAACCACATACCAAAAAGAATTAAAAAAGCCAAAAAACCGCTTTACAACCCCAAGAAAATCTATATAATACGCCCTCACCAAAGCAGAACAGCAAACAAAAAAGCCAAGTAAGTCAAGGTAAAGAAAGTAAAAAGCAGAAGGGAAGAAGTTAGCCTAAAAAGCAAACAAAACAACTTCTGAAAAAAACTTTCAAAAAAGCGTAAAAAAGTAATTGACAAACAAAAAAACTACTATATAATACGCACCTCACAACAACAAAGCGGATAACTAAAAACAACAGTTAAAACGCCAAGTTAAGTGAAAACAAATTAAGCAACAAACCACATACCGGACGACGGATGAGGTCAACTAAT
>PDWI01010098.1_pt1 | contig 10638 bp, 8 predicted proteins | sample 1430891 | NCBI WGS metagenome assembly PDWI01 (sample SAMN01162508, study PRJNA174530) | Oral metagenome, whole genome shotgun sequencing project. | biome: Marine environment; feature: Marine mammal; material: Swab sample of the gingival sulcus; isolation source: swab sample of gingival sulcus... | reverse complement strand
GGTAATGCTTTGTGGATGGATGTTTCCAGTAGATAACCCCGGCTGCTGCCATGAAACCAATGTTCAGTGCCAGGGAAAAACCAATGAGGCTTCGTTTCAGGTATGTATTCATCTGAACATCCCCTCCGTATCTGAATATGCGATCAGGTCAGGAGTGTGCGGTGTGTTTGGAAATGAAAAGAAGCTAGTGCCCAGAAACAGCCCCACAAGAAAGCCTGCCACAGCAAGCCCATAGATGATTGTGTCCATGTAGCCTGCCAGAAAATTCCAGCGGCCTTCCAAAAAGGTTTCTTCCACTTCAATGCGGAAGGCTTTTCGGATGCGGCGGTTCAGCTTGCCGGAAGCCGCTGGTCTGGGAAGGCTTTCCATTGCCGTAGAAAGCCTTTGCAGGAATGCTGCCTCTTCCTGACATGCAGGGCAGACCGCAAGATGAGACTGAATTTCGGTTGCCGTTCCGTGGGACAATTCAGAATCAACATAGGTGGGCAGCAGATGGTTGACGGTTTCGCAGTCCATTATATCCTCCTGTATTTATGGGCTGACCCTGTTAGCTTTTGCCGAAGTTGTGTTGTCAGGCCCAGCCGGATGTCTCTGCAAATCTACATTACATAATATAAACGGTTCATTTGTGGAAAACCTGTGATATCCCGTAGAAAAAAAAGGAATTGTATTAAAATTTCGTATTTCATACAGGCAATATGGCGGTTCCGGTTTGATTTTTCAAGGAGGTTTTTCCTTATTGCATAAAACAGGCCCCCTTGTTACATTGTGTTCTTTTTGTTTCCTTTGCCCGGCAACTTGGCAGGCTGTATGGATGTTGTTTGCATACGGGTAGAAGGCTGCATGTAAACCTCAAACAGAAAAAAAACCTTTATAATAAGGAGAGACAAATGGCATCTTCTGAACAAATCCAGTTGACAAAGCATGTCCGGGGCGGCGGCTGAGCGTCCAAAATCGGGCCGGGGGACCTGGCCCATGCCTTGACAGGGCTTTCCATGGAGCCGTCTGACAACGTGATCATTGGCTCCAATGCAGGAGATGATGCCGGAGTATATCAAATTTCCGACAGTCTTGCCCTGATTCAGACCCTTGATTTTTTTACGCCCATTGTGGACGATCCCTTTGATTTTGGCAGAATTGCCGCGGCCAATGCCCTGTCCGATGTCTATGCCATGGGCGGAGAGCCCAAAACCGCCATGAATATTGTTGCCTTTCCTGCAGGAGCCATGGACATGAACATCCTGCGGGAGGTTCTGGCAGGTGGACTTGCAATTCTTCATCAGGCAAAGACAGACCTTCTGGGCGGACACAGCATCCGGGACAATGAGTTGAAATACGGCTTGTCGGTCACAGGCTTTGTGCATCCTGAACAGGTCATTGCCAATAAAGGACTGCGTTCCGGTGATGTGCTGGTGTTAACCAAACCCCTGGGAATCGGAATCATCAATACGGCCATCAAGACCGGAAACGCATCTTCTGAAATCATTGCAGATGCCGTTGACCTGATGACCACCCTGAACCGGGATGCAGCTTTTGTCATGAAATCTTTTTCCGTATCTGCATGCACCGACATCACAGGTTTTGGCCTGCTGGGGCATCTTTGTGAAATGATCGAAAACACGGATACGGATATTTTGCTGGATGCAAAGGCCATCCCCTTGATGGACAATACCGTAGAATTTGCTTCCAGAGGTCTTGTGCCGGGAGGCTGTGCTTCCAATGGGAATTTCCGGGAAGGAATGGTGGACTTTTCTTCTTCTGCAGATCCTGTGTTTCGGAATATCCTCTTTGATCCCCAGACTTCCGGGGGCCTTGTGATCGGAGTACCGGAGAATCAGGCACAGGAACTGCAAGCCAGATTGACGGATCAGGGGGTTCCCTGTGCGGCTGTCATCGGTCAGGTAACATCTGGTAAGGGACGGATTCGCGTTTCCTGAATTTGAATGCTTGGTCCAGGAATGTTGCAAAGATGTGCCGTCTGGTTTTGTATGTTCTCCTGAAAAAAGTTTGACAAAGTCTTCTGTTAAAAATAAGTTGCACGAAATATAATGATTGGTTCTGGATTTTACTGTTGGATTTCGTTATATTCTTTTTCTTATTTGCTTTATTTCGGAAGCAAATATTTTTTTTGGGGGAATGAAAACATCTATTGACTCTATAATCGGAATGGGGTTAAATAGCCCCGAAGAAAGATCGTGGGGCATTGAAATTCGTTCAAGGTTCCGCGGAAGTAGATAACAGGTAAGAGTTTTTATATTTATCACAAATGGAGGGATGAAACATGCAATTACAAGATGTAAACATGACCAAAGAACAGATTATTGAAACTGCCAAAAAGTACATGATCGAAACCTATGAAAGATTTCCGTTCGTTGCTGTAAAGGCAAAAGATATGTATCTGTATACTGAAGACGGAGAGGCCTATCTGGACTTTTATGGCGGTGTTGCTGTTAACTCTGCTGGTAACTGTAATGAGAAGGTTGTTGAGGCTGTGAAGGAACAGGTTGGTCAGATTATGCACACCTTTAACTATCCGTACACCGTCCCCCAGACTCTGCTGGCAGAAGCTGTTTGCAAAAACACTGGAATGGACAAGGTAATCTTCCAGAATTCCGGTACAGAAGCCAACGAAGCAATGATCAAGATTGCCAGAAAATATGGTGTGGAAAAATTCGGTCCCGAAAGATACCACATTATTACCGCCAAAAACAGTTTCCATGGCAGGACCTATGGTGCAATGTCTGCAACTGGTCAGCCTGACAACGCATGCCAGGTAGGTTTCAAACCTGTTGTGCCCGGCTTTACCTATGCTGAATTCAACAACCTGGAAGACTTCAAATCCAAAGTAACCGAAAACACCATCGCCATCATGCTGGAACCTGTTCAGGGTGAAGGTGGTGTAAATGTTGCTACCAAGGAATTCATGCAGGGCCTGCGCAAACTGTGCGATGAAAAGAACATGCTGCTGCTGTGCGACGAAATCCAGACCGGATGGTGCAGAACCGGTAAGACCATGGCTTTCATGCACTATGATATCAAACCCGATGCAATCTCCATGGCAAAGGGTATCGGCGGCGGAATGCCCATTGGTGCAATGGCTTGTACAGACGAACTTGCCACCGCATTCAACGCAGGTTCCCACGGAAGTACCTACGCAGGAAGCCCGGTTTGCTGTGCTGCTGCCTGTGCCCAGGTAAAAGAACTGATTGACCGCGATCTGAGCAAGAATGCCCAGGTTGTTGGTGACTACTTTGCAGAAAAACTGAAAACCCTGCCCAAGGTAAAAGAAGTTCGTCACCTTGGTCTGCTGGTTGGTGTGGAATTTGAAGACGGCCTTGTTGCAATTGAAATCAAACGTGCCTGTATCGCAAGAAACGTTCTGGTTACTGCAATCGGTCAGTCCATTATTCGTATGGTTCCGCCTCTGATTGCAACCAAGGAAGATTGCGACAAAGCTTACGATGTTTTGAAAGAAGCAGTTGAATCTTTGATCTAATCTGTATATAAGAAGTTTGTACCCAATGGGTTCCCTGGAAATTTATTTCAGGGAACCCATCGAAATATTTTTATTAACTTATCCGATTCATCCGGTCAGGAAACTGTCCGGATGAAATCATGTAAAGGAGATGCTGTAATGGATCCAAAAGCATTTGTATCTGACATTATTGAAAAATCAAGAAAAGCTCAGGAAAAATTTGCCGAATACAACCAGGAACAGGTTGACGAAGCTGTTCGTGCCGTTGGAAAGGCCATCTATGACAGAGGTGAAGAACTGGCACGTCTGGCTGTTGATGAATCCAAAATGGGTTGCTATGAAGACAAAATCCTGAAAAACAAGGGTAAAGCAATGGCCGTTTGGAATCATCTGAAAGGCAAAAAAAGTGTTGGTATCATCGAACGTGATGAAGTCAACGGCATGGTTAAAATTGCAAAGCCCATGGGTGTTATCGGTGCCATCGCTCCTGTTACCAACCCGGTTATGACCCCCATGCACAACGTTATGATCGCCTTGAAGGGTCGTAACTCTGTAATCGTTTGCCCCCATCCTGCCGGAAAGCAGACTGGTGTGGAAACCATCAAAACCATCAACGAAGCCCTTGCAAAGATTGGTGCTCCTGAAAACCTGGTTCAGGTAATTGCAGAACCTACTCTGGAAACTTCTAACCTGGTTATGCAGATGGCTGATGTCTGCGTTGCAACCGGTGGTCCCGGAATGGTAAAAGCTGCCTACAGTGCAGGAAAACCCGCATACGGTGTTGGTGCCGGTAACATGCAGTGCATGATTGACAAAGATGCTGACATTGAAGATCTCGTACCCAAAGTAATCCGTGGTAGAATCTATGACAACGGCGTTCTTTGCACCTGCGAACAGAACATCGTATATCACAAGGACATGGAAGAAAAATTGTTTGCTGAATTCGCCAAAAAAGGCGGATACTATGTTGGCGATGCCAAGGATGCCAAGTCTGTTCGCGACACCATGTTCCCCGAAGGTGCTTTGAACAAGACTGCTGTAGGGCTGTCTGCTCCCCAGATTGCTGATATGTGCGGATTCCAGGTACCCGAAGACACCAAGCTGTTGCTGGTAAAAGGCGAAGGTGCCGGAGATAAGGATATCCTGTCCAAGGAAAAACTTTTCCCCATCGTTACTGCATATCCCTATGAAACATGGGATGAAGCAATCAAGATTGTTCAGGACAACCTGGAACTGGAAGGAAAGGGTCACAGTACCGTTATCCATTCCTTTACCAAAGAAAACATTGAAAAGGCTGCCATCGCCATCCCCGTTTCTCGTTTCCTGATTAACGGAATTGGTTCTTCCGGTGTTGGTGGTGCATACAGCAATGGTTTTGCTCCTACTGCAACTTTGGGTTGCGGTTCCTGGGGTAACAACAGCATCAGTGAAAACCTGGATTACGTTCATCTTATCAACGTTTCCCAAATTGGTTACACCGATGACAGCAAGCCTGTTCCCACACCCGAAGAAATCTGGGGATAGTCTGATACAGGTGATATAAAGAGGAGAAGGCCTTGAATGATTTCAGGGCCTTCTTTTTTATTTTTTCCCCGACCCACCATCAAGATACCATCTGTTGCGTTGGCTGCGTTCGTATCCCCCTGCGGCGTATGTCTGATACGCCTCAGGAGATTCTCCCCATTTTAAGATTGGGCCGCCTTGCATCTGGCATCTTGATGTGAATCAGGGGCTTAGCGAGATGAAGCGGATTTGGCTTTTGTCCACGCAACAAGAATTTTGACAACAAGAATCTTCGCATGAAAATTTTATTGACCAACGATGACGGATACAGGGCAAAGGGAATCAATGCCTTGGCTGCGAATCTTTCCAAAACCCATGAAGTCATTCTCATTGCTCCTGACAGGGAAAAAAGTGCGGCAAGCCATTGCCTGTCCTTTAGTCAGCCCCTGCGATTTTTTCCCGTTTCCGTTGACTCCGGTATCACGGCGTACAGTGTGAACGGAAATCCCGCCGACTGCGTAAAACTTGCTCTGTCGGAAATTTTTGATACCCCACCCGATTTGGTTGTCTCCGGGATCAATGCCGGCTCCAATGTGGGCATTGACATCCACTATTCAGGAACCGTTGCCGGAGCAAAGGAAGGGGTTCTCAATGGCATTCCCGCACTTGCGGTTTCCCTTGCCTTTGGGAAATCCATGGATTTTGCAGGCGTGGCCCAATTGGCAGATAGCCTCATTCCCCTTCTGCCCTCCATGGAACTTCCTTCCGGTGTATTTTTGAATGTGAATGCACCGCCAAATATCAAGGTCTCCGAAGCAAAGGGGATTCGTATTACCAGACAGTCCCAGGCAAATCTAACCAGAAAACTTATCCGCAGGACAGATCCCAGGCAGGAGGACTATTTCTGGTACGGGCACAATGAAAATTTTTCCGGCTCAGAAGATACCGATATTACCGCCCTGAAAACCGGTTATATTTCCATTACTCCCCTTGCCTGCGACATTACCCACAGGGATTCCATGAAAAAAATTCAATCCCTGACCAAACATCTTTCCCAATAGGAAAACCTTTCTGCCATGAATGGGGATAGCTGCGGCATATTGGTTTCCTTGTTCATGTCCTTCTATGGCCTTTTGTGGAAAATTGCCCTTCCCTTTGTAAAGCGCAATCCAAGAATCAAACCAACTGCCAGGTCCAGATTATCTCCTTCCAATTACTCTCACGCAGATATCTGGATTCAGGCGGCTTCCGCAGGGGAAGCAAAGATTGCCCTGAGCCTTTTGGAAAAACTGTCTCTTCCTGAATCCATGTCCGTTCTTGTGACCACCTTTACGGCCCAGGGCATGGAAATGCTTGAACAGGGAAAGGATAGATGCAACATCTCCAACCTATATTTCAACTGGTTTCCCTTTGATTGCCCCGGTTCCATTGACAAAATTTTAGAGAAAATTTCTCCTTCCTGCATGGTGCTGCTGGAAACAGAACTGTGGCCGGGCTTGCTGTATGCCCTGAAAAAAAGAAATATTCCTGTTCTCGTCATAAATGCTCGTATGTCCCAAAACTCTTTCCGGCAATATGGACGGACAAAATTTTTGTGGAGGAAATTGTCTCCTGACAGGATTCTTGTGATTTCATCATTGGACGCAAAAAGGTTTCAGACGATTTTTCCTGCATCCAGGGTAAGGGGCATGCCCAATATCAAATTTGCCCATGCGGCAAGGCTTTCTTCTTCTAAGGAAACAGACGAATCCAGCCTTTTGGAACGTTGGCTGCCAGCAGATATGCCATGCACGGTGTTTGCATCCATCCGCCGACAGGAAGAACCTCTTGTGCAGGGCATGATAAAAGATATTCTGGCTGCATACCCAAATCAAAATATTGCTCTGTTTCCAAGGCACATGCACAGAATCAAACATTGGAAAAAGCGCCTGAAAAAGGCTGGCATGGATTTTTGTTTGCGCTCTGATTTGGAATCCCATGACGATTTTCTTGCTTCCGGGCAGATCATTCTCTGGGACAGATTCGGAGAAATGCAACAGGCATTTTTACGGGCACAGGCTGTTTTTGTTGGTGGCAGTCTTACTCCCCTTGGCGGACAAAATTTCATGGAGCCTTTGCTTGCAGGAGCCTTTACCATAACAGGCCCATACACAGAAGACTTTTCCTGGGTGGGAGAAGAAATTTTTGCCCAAAATCTTGTGCAAAGGGCAAAGGATGCCCGGCATGTAGTTGAACTGCTGTCAGCGTTTCTGAAATTGGAAAGAGAAAATGAAGAGGAAAGGCGTTCCTGTCTCCGAAAACAGGCCCAGGAATATGTAGCTTCTTTTCAAAATGGTGCGGAAGATGCCTGTCGGGCAATTCTGGAATGTGTTATATAACTTGTGAACAAAATGTAATGCAGGAATAAATTCTTGTGTCCTGCCTGCTATAACGTCCTTAAAAAGAGAAGTATATGGAACAAATACCTGAATCTGAAACTCTTCGTGAACACCCGAATATTCATCATATCCCCTTTGAAGACAAGGAAATTGTTCTCATCGGAACGGCCCATGTATCAAGCCAGAGTGCCCAATTGGTGCTGGATACCATTGAAAGGGAAAAACCAGACTCCGTGTGCGTGGAATTATGCGCCAACCGCCTTGTTTCCCTGACCCAGAAAGACCGTTGGAAAAACATGGACATCATCAAAATCATCCGGGAGAAAAAGGCCCTGATGCTGTTCATGAACCTTGTTTTGACCGCATTCCAGAAAAGAATTGCCGACAAATTTGACCTTAGCCCCGGTCAGGAAATGATCAATGCCATCCGTGCCGGTGAAGAACAAAACGCAAATGTGCTGCCCGTTGACCGGGAAATCCAGATTACCCTGACAAGGGTCTGGCGAACCATGGGGCTTTGGACAAAAATCAAGCTGATGTTTTCCCTCATGTTTTCCTTTGGAGAGGCGGACGCCATTACCGAGGAAGACATTGAGCAGATGAAGCAGGAAGACATTTTGTCCACCCTGCTGGCAGATGTGGAAAAAAAATATCCCCAGATTCAGAAAAGTCTGATTGACGAGCGGGATCAGCATCTGGCCCATGAAATCAGAACCGCGCCCGGCCCCAAAATTGTGGCGGTGCTGGGAGCGGCCCACATTCCCGGTGTTACCGCCTACATTAAAGAAAACACACCCATTGATATTCATGCCCTGAAAGAAGTCCCGCCGCCGGGCATCATGGGAAAAGTTATTAAGTGGCTGATTCCTGCTCTGATTCTGGGATTGTTTGTGGCAGGATTCTTGATGAACGGAAAGACCACGGGAACGGATATGATCTGGATCTGGATTGCGGCAAACGGCATATTTGCCGGTATTGGAGCCATTTTTGCCCTGGCCCACCCCTGGACCATTTTGTCTGCCATTCTTGCAGCTCCCCTGACCTCCCTGAATCCCATGATTGCCGCAGGCTGGGTGTCAGGCCTTGTGGAAGCCTTTGTACGAAAGCCCAAGGTTCGCGATCTGGAAGCCATCCCCAATGATATTACCTCTGTCAGAGGATTCTGGAGAAACAATCTTACCCGGATTTTGCTTGTGGTCATTTTTACCAACCTTGGCTCTTCCATTGGCACGGTAACTGCCCTGCCCATGATGTTGAAACTCTTGTAGACAGGGGCATTATCAATTGGATAGATTACTGACAGCCTTGGAGCAGCTGCCCCATTTGAAAAGATACCGGGCAGATCTTGCTCCATTTATCATGGAGCAAAAAAAGCGATTGGCCGAGGCAAAAGGAAATTTCAAAACCTTTGCCCAGCGAACAAGAGATTTGCCTGAGTTAACACCATCCAGAATTTCTCTGGATACCGATGCCGTGGGCATTGGAGTCCCCGATGATGTGCCTGAATCTCTGCGGCAGGAATTGGAAACAGGGCTCATGGGTCTTTGCCCCTGGCGAAAAGGCCCCTTCGATTTTTTTGGGGTTTCCATAGATGCAGAATGGCAGTCCTGGATGAAGTGGAACCGGCTGGAAGCTGCCGTTCCGGACATGAAAGACAAACGGATTCTTGATATTGGTGCCGGCAACGGGTATTACATGTTCCGGGCAGCAGGCCACGAGCCGCGATTTGTCATGGGAGTCGAACCCCAGAGCGTATTTTATTTCCAGTATCAGGCCGCCCAGAAATATCTGAATCTTCCCAATCTGTTTTGCCTGCCCGTTGCCCATGATCTCTTACCCGATCTTCCCAAGTGTTTTGACCTTGTTCTTTGCATGGGGGTGTTATACCATCGCAGATCTCCCCTTGATATGCTCAAACAGATCCATACCAGTCTTGCTCCAGGGGGATGTCTTGTGGTGGAAACCCTTGTTCTGGAAGGCCAAAACCATGTTTGTCTTTTCCCCCATGACCGCTATGCCATGATGAGAAATGTATTTTTCATTCCCGATCTTGCTGTCATGGAATCCTGGCTGGTTCGTACAGGGTTTACCGATATTTCCTGTGTGGATATTTCTCCCACAACATTGGAAGAACAACGAAAAACCCCCTGGATTCAAACCCAGTCCCTGGAAGATTTTCTGGATCCCAATGACCCTTCCAGAACCGTGGAAGGATATCCAGCACCTGTGAGGGCGATTTTCCTTGCCCATTCCTGATCGCGCTTCAAAGCATCTCCCTGATCCACCATCAAAATGCTGCCTGTGACGTTGTTGCATCCTTCATCTTACTGCCATCCGAGAAGCAGTGTTATATTTTATAAAATAAGAATGTTACAAATTCAAACCATGGATTTTGGTTTATTACAAATCTCATCTTTGTTATTCTACTTTGTCTTATGTATATCAGGGCTGCTCTGAAAATAGAAAAACAGGAGAAATAAATATGAAAAATTTTCATGTAAGCTCACAACTAAATGGTTTTATAGTGTATATCCGCCAGATATGGAATGACGGTGTTCTTGGGATAAATTTGAGCTCTGTTTTTATTGCCTTTGGGATTTTTGTGTTTTTTATACTTTTCAGAAAATGGTTCAACAAACTGATTATCAAAAGAATTGAAAAAATTGCATTGAAAACCAATCATAAATCGAACGAGAAGATAATAAACAGTATTGAAAAACCAATTGGTTATGTTCCAGTTCTGTTTGGAATGTATTTTGCCTTTGAATATCTGAATCTCCAGGGAAATGTGGCTGCTGCTGCCGACAGGATTTTGTCTTCTGCTATTATTTTTGTTCTGTTCTGGACATTTTTTAATCTTGCGGATGCCTTTATATGGATATTGGAGAAATTGGAAACCGTTTTTGATAGATCCCTTATTGAATGGCTGAAAAAAATAATCAAAGGTGCTTTTGTTTTTATTGGTTTTGCAACGATCTTAGAAATATGGGGTATCAGAATTGCTCCGATTATTGCAGGGTTGGGCCTTTTTGGTGTTGCTGTTGCACTTGGCGCCCAGGATCTGTTTAAGAATTTAATATCAGGAATTTTGGTTTTGGCGGAAAAACGATTTTCGCTGGGAGACTGGATTCAGGTTGACGGGGTGGTGGAGGGGGTGGTGGAAAATATTGGATTTCGCTCCACCAAAATACGGCGATTTGATAAGTCTCCAGTGTTTGTACCCAATTCAAATTTATCAGATAATTGCGTAATCAATTTTAGTGCCATGACTTTTCGCAGAAT
>PDWI01010097.1_pt1 | contig 10638 bp, 6 predicted proteins | sample 1430891 | NCBI WGS metagenome assembly PDWI01 (sample SAMN01162508, study PRJNA174530) | Oral metagenome, whole genome shotgun sequencing project. | biome: Marine environment; feature: Marine mammal; material: Swab sample of the gingival sulcus; isolation source: swab sample of gingival sulcus... | reverse complement strand
CAACCGACATCGGTTTAAATAGCTCTGAGGAGCTAAAAACAAGTGGTAACAGCCCTGTACAAGTAGTTATGGTTGAAAGCATTATAGGTCTAAATCTTACCAGAGAAGCTCTTTTAGCAACTTCTTCAACACCTATTCCTTCTGTTCTTTTAGCTTCCATGAATTCAACGAGTACTATGGCATTGTTTACTACGATACCAATTAAGCTAATTACACCCACTAGCGCTGTAAAAGATAGCGGCTGATTAAACACGAATAACCCAAATATTGCTCCCGCTGTAGATAACGGAAGTGTTACGAAAATAATTAGTGCATTCTTAAAATTCCTAAACTGAATTAATAGTATTATAAATATTAAGAATACAGCCAAAATTGCGCTCATTCCTAAATCACCAAAATAAAAGCTTATCTTTTGATTAACTCCATCAAACATGAGTTCAACCTTGGTAGTATTTACATCAGCGATATTATCTATGAAAGCGGACTCAACTGCCCTACTACCATACCCTTGTTCTAACTCTGCTGTGAGTATTATCTCTTCCACTCCATTATACTTCCTGATAGCTTTTTCAGTAGCGCTCAACTTCACCTCACTGATATCTTCTAGGAGATATTTTTTTTGATTTATTGAAGATTTAATCATAAGGTTTTTCACATCTTCGATATCTTTGGTTGTTCCTCTAACCTTTATAGACAACTCCTTTCCATCCTTTTTAAGAATGGAAGCCTCTCTACCAAAAAGAGAGATACTTACTTCGTTTAAAACATCATACTTAGTAATTCCATAATAGCTTAACTTATTATTATCCAGCTCTATTTCATATTCATAACTTTTAGGATCACCGGACATTTTTACGTTTTTTGTACCCTTTGTCTCTATAAGTTTTTCTTTTAGCTCGGCCGCTACTTCCTTTATTCTTCCTTCTTCTCCTAATACTCTTAATAATATTGGACTTACAAAAGGTTCTGCAATCTCGAGTTCATTTACCTTTGCCTTACCGTTCTTTAAATTTTCATCAATTTTACGTTGAAGATAATTTGCCAGTCCAGTATTCTTACTGAACTTCGTTTCACTCAAATCTATATTCAGTACCATTTGAGCATTCTCGGGTATCGAAGCAAGTATCCCCAGCGTTGTATAGTACTTTGGAAGTCCCCCTCCCACAGCAGTCGTATAAGCTTTTATACCAGGCTCTTCTTTGATCAAATCCTCCACCTGATCAGTAACTTCCTTTGTATAGTCAATTCCTATATTTTTATCTGCCGTAATATCAATGTATATAAGGTCCTTATCTGCTTTAGGGAAGAAAATGACGTTTACAAAGAATATAAGACTTGCCGTCAAAGCCACTGATACTATAAAACCTGCTATTGCAATGCCTTTTTTCTTCATGCTTAAGGAAAGGACTGTTTCCATAAAAGTAGTCTTTGGCGTTCGCTCCTTGTTGTGCGCCTTAAAAAATACATAAGCAAGGGAAGGTGTTACCAAAAACGAAAAAAGAAACGAAGCACTAAGTGATAGCATTACTACCTGAGGCAATGCTTTTACATAATCTCCTGCAAGTGAATTCACTAGTATTAACGGTAAAAAAGCAGCTAATGTAGTCAAAGTCGACGTTAATATCGGTATTACTACTTCCTTCGTCCCCTCAATGCAGGCTGTCAGTTTTTCGGTTCCCTCATCGAGTTTTATCTGAATAGAATCACTAACCACTATGGCATTATCAACTAGCATACCCAGAGCAACGATAAATGCCGTTATAGTAACCGTATGTATTTTTATACCGAGTGATGGCATTGCTGCAATGGTTGCTAATATCGATGTCGGTATGGCAAGCGATACAATAACAGCATTTCTTATACCCATCGCTATAAAAACTACTATAATAACAAGTATTATCCCTATGAATAAATTGATTATAAATGAATTTAGTTCACTGGATATTTCATCCGGTTGGAATACTACCTCATGAAAATTAATATTATCAGGAAGATTTTCCTTTTGATTTTCGATTTCAGCTCTTATTTCATCGCCAATTAAAAGAATATTTTTGTTATCCTCAAAATAAGCCGATAGAAGAATCGCTTTATCGCCATTCTGTGTGTATATAGTAGAGTTTTCCTCGTCTTCAAGGGATACTTTTGCGATGTCTTTAATTTTTAAAGCAGTGTAATTATCCTCTGAAACATTTATTATGATATTCTCGATGTCCTCAATCTTTTTTAATGACCCCGCAATCTTAATTGGAATTTTTTGATCACCAACTTCCACTTCTCCTGATGGAATCTCTATGTTGTGACTCTTAATCAATCTTATGATGTCATTAAATGATAAATTAAGCCTATTTAGCTCCTTGTAGTCTATGTCAATTACTACTTCTTTTTCTATAACGCCGTTCTTTTCCACATTTGATATGCCATTAATCTTTTTTAGGCCTTCACTAACTTTATCCGCATACATTTCAAGGGAATTATAATCTAACTCATCACTTGAAAGAGAAATCAAAATGCCTGCCGTTTTTGTTAAATCTGTATTTAACTCGTAAGGTAGAACACCTTCAGGGAAGTCTATATCATCGAGAAGTCTACGTACTTGTGCAAACTCTTCATCTGAGTCTACTCCGTATTTAAAATAGATAAATATATAGCTTGATGAGTTATGAGAATAGGATTGCATATAGTCAATATTCTCCATCAAGGAGAGTTTTTCTTCTATCTTCTTGGTGACGAATTCATCTACATCTTCAATGGACGCACCAGGATAAAAAGTCTTGATAAGGACAAGAGGCGTCGTTAAATCAGGCGCTTCTTGTTTCGGTAAAATTATATAACTATAAATCCCCCCCACTATTAGACAAAAAAGCAGGAAGAATATAATAGCTCTATTTTTTATCACACGACCTATCATATCAGCTCCCTACACTTACTTTGTCATTTTCATTGATAATATTAATATTATTGATTATAACTAGGTCACCATCATTTAGACCCTCTACAAGAACTTCACCACCTACTTCTTCTATTATTTCTACTTCCTTGATAATCGCTTTCCCATCCTCTACTACATAAACATAGTTAACAGAGTCTTTTAGTATAGAATAAATAGGAACATATATCCCATTATTAGAGCCTACTTTAACTTCACAATTAATTATTTCTCCAAGCCTGAACCCTTCTTCTTCTATCTCTATTTCTATCGGGTAAAGCAGGTTATTGGTATCTGGTATATCCCCTATATTTTTAACGGTGCCCTCAGAAGTTTTATTATCTCCTACTATTCTTACCTTCGTACCTATTTTAAAATTGTCCAGTGACTTTAACGTTACTCCTATGATAACCTCTTCCTTTACATCTCTAAGAATTGCGACAACGTATCCAGCAGGTACCAACTCCCCTTCTCTAAACATAGTATCTACAACTATTTTATCTTTATCTGTAGTGTATACAGCATCTTCTATTAAGCGCTGATTTGCAGAAATTCCTGTTTTAGCTGCCTCAACACCAGCATATGCAGCACTCTTTTCAGAGTCTGTTGCTCCAGCTTTAGCCTTTGCAAGATTTTGCGTCGCAGAATTATAGTCTTTTTTAGCGACATCTAGCTTTGTTGTTACGTTGTCAAATTCGTTTTGGCTAGCATAACCACTATCAAATAACTGCTTTGTATCATTATATAATTTTTCAAGATAATCAACGTTTTCCTTTGCCTTTGCTACTTCATTTTCGAGCATACTAATATCTTGGCTTTTAGCACCATCTACAACAGTTTGGTAAGCAGCACTGGCTTGATTATACTTATCTTGACTTGACTTCAGAGCAATTTCAAGATCGCTAGTATCAAGCTTTACAAACTCAGTACCGGCCTTTATCAAATCACCTTTTTCCCCACCTAGATATTCTAGTCTAGCGGATGATTTGAAGCTAATTTTTAACGGTGTAGAGGTAGTTACGAGGCCTTGATAATTATAGTACTCGTCAATTATTTTGGACTCGACTTTTAAGGTGTCTACAGGAATTGCTTTTTTCTCGTATACCACCTTGTTAATTCTATTATAAAAGGCAAAAATAACACCGCCTATAACTGCTATTACAATTAATATAGTAATAACTTTGTTCTTCATAATTACCCCTTTTGCACCATTACTCTAAAGGAAAACTCAACCTCATACCAAAACTTATTAAATCGTTATCTTTCGCATACACATACAAATCATAGTCATCAATTGAAAATACTGTGTACGAATCATATATTCCATCACCACTTGATACTTTCGCCTTATAGCTACCTACCTTCTCTTCGACTTCAGCAATTGTCATCCCCACGTAGATATCTTTTATCATATTGTAGTCTTTAACATCGCTGAAAACACCATTTACAATGGCATCTTTTAGGTTACTATCAAGCATAAGAACCGGATAAGACCTATCATCAAATACGAGCTCATATTGATTATTTACAGGTTTTAATTTGTACTCATATCCATATATTTCACTTATCTTTTGAAGAGGCGATCCAATTAGATCTTCCCCACTCATTATATCGGAATTCTTCTCCTCGATTATTTCATTTCTGTAGTCGAAATCCGGCGTATGCGTCGTTTCTATTTCACATTCATACACAGGGTTGGCTGGATTAATATCCATTGTATAATATACATCGTCGTACGCATCTAATACGATTTTATATAGATTCCTCTTATTAGCCATATCTACCGATATGACAAGTTCATCTCCCTTGTTCACATCCTTTTCAAATTCAACTTTTTTAGGAACCGATTCACTTAGGTTAAGGTTTTCATAAGTAATAATCCTTACCTTACCCAGCTCGTTAAACTTAAGAAGCATGTTCTCTCTATTTTTAGATTCTCCCGGAAGCTCTATTTTTTCAACGTTTTCAAAATAACTCATATCGGCAATATCTACTTTCGAGAATGCACCTTCACTATTCTTCCTTGCGACAGCTATATAGTCTACTCCAACTCTAAAGTCAAAATATGACTCAGCATTTTCATCACCAGGCGTAAATTTTATAACATGAAAAGATAATTCTTCTCCGTCATAAAACATCGGTAATTCATTGTTTTCAATAGCTTCGGATATATATTCGAAAGCGTATTCGCTCACATTATCAAAAACCTCATAGTCATTAAGAATGGCTTTATCATGAAGCAAATACCCTTTGGTATACTCAACATATTGATTGACTAACATTTCTTTAGAGTACCCTAATTTTTCTAAAAGCTCTTCCGCCGTAAAAACGATAGCCTCGCTTTTATCAAAGATTATAGTTTTTATGGATTTGTTTTCTTCATTCTCTCCACCAAAATAATAGAAAACCATTAACGATACTATATCGTTATTTTGAGAAAAAATATAATCTGAATATCCTTTTTTGCCAGAACTATTTTCTTTCTCAAGGAGTTTCTCATAGATTTTTTTCATCTCATCGTTAAAGTCGGCTATGGCGTCATTTTCAACGAGACTTGAATTAATCATCGGTAAATGATATCCACTATCTTTTGACTCTTCCAGTTCTATTACTATCTCTTGATCTTTAGAAACTTCTTTTGACTTAGTGGTTGATGTCAAGCTTGTTGTTACTTTCGTTTCACTCGTAGATGTAGTAGTTGAAGAGAATTTAGTCGATTCATCTTCTACATTTTTATTCACCATCTTACAAGATGTCACCAATAAAAATATGACCGCAATAAAAAGCACTTTTACTCTCATATTATTCTCCTTTATTATAGTATTATTATACCATTAATTTTCTATAATATCTGTGAATTTTTTATTATATTTCTAATAAATTGCGTTGGATATTATTTTTTTATATTTTGTTGAAGAATTATAGCGATATCGTTCTTTTCAAAGTTAAAAACACAATAAATACGGGTGAAATAGCTATCTTCAAAGCAGGTGGAGACATTTATATGAAAAAACTAGGAAATAATCAGTCAATCTCATGAAATAGTAACAATCCACCCGTTAACACTTGTGATACTCATTGTAGGGGTGGAGTTGTCGGTAACGCTTAATAGCACTTCCCCAAAAATTGTAGTCCCCCTTCAACTGTTTCATTTTTTGCAACAAGTCAAATAGGTTGAGTGATTGGAAAAGGAATATTATCCCCCTTCGCTGATGTGAGCGAGTTGGTTCAAATGGATAGTAGCTTGTGAAAGACGTGAAGTATAAACAATATAAAACTATTATATTAATACTGATATTATGCTATAATAAGTGGGTATAAATGGAGGTACAATATTGAAAGAATTAGAAAAAGACATTTTTCAACATAATAGAAAATGCGGCGTACTGCTTCACCCTACTTCTCTTCCTTCAAAATACGGGATAGGGGACTTAGGAAGTAGTGCCTACGAGTTCGTGGACTTCCTCTCACAAAGCGGATGTAAATCATGGCAAATTCTACCACTTGGTCCCACGGGATTCGGTGATTCACCTTATCAATCCTTCTCATCATTTGCCGGTCAGCCCCTTATAATTAGTCCCGATTTATTAGTCGAAGCTGGGCTTATTTTAGAGGAAGAAATAGAAATTAGAACTTGGGATGACAGAAGAATAGACTTTGGTGAGGTTATAGAATACAAATATGGCTTACTTCATACTGCATATAATAACTTTAAATCGTTAAGCCCTGTTAACACCATTACAGCATTTAATGAATTCTGCGATGACCACAAGTACTGGCTTGACGACTATGCGCTTTTTATGGCGGTAAAAGACTATCATGAAGGTATAGTCTTCACTGAGTGGGAAAGTGAAATCTCGAACGCGGAAAAAGAGGCAAAAGAAAAATGGGCTATAAAACTTGATGATGAAGTAACATTTTATAAATTCATTCAATTCTTATTCTTTACTCAGTGGTTAGCGTTAAAAAAATATGCCAATGAAAACGACATCGAAATAATTGGAGATACGCCAATCTTTGTTGCCTTTGATAGTGCAGACGTATGGTCGAATAGAGAGCTTTTCTATCTAACAGATGAAGGATATCCAAGTATTGTTGCTGGGGTCCCTCCAGATTACTTTAGTGAAACTGGTCAACTTTGGGGAAACCCGATCTATAAATGGAAGAGGCACAAAAAAACTGGCTACGCATGGTGGACAAGTAAAATAGAGCATACGCTAAAGCTAGTAGACGTGCTTAGAATAGACCACTTTAGAGGCTTTGAGGCTTACTGGGCAGTACCATATGGTGCAGAAACTGCGGTAACTGGGCAGTGGAAGCCTGGACCTTATAAAAACTTCTTTAAAACAGTTCGCAAGAATTTAGGAGAGGATTTGCCTATTATTGCAGAGGATTTAGGCGTTATCACAAAAAGAGTGAAAAACCTAAGAGACACCTTTGACTTCCCGGGTATGAGAGTCCTTCAATTCGGATTTGAAGACGAAAAAGACAACTCTTTTATGCCACACAACTTCTCAAATAATACGGTTTGTTATACAGGTACTCACGATAATGACACTACGCTAGGTTGGTATTTTTCTCAACCAGAAAAAGTCAGGGATAGAGCTAGAAGATACATGAACGTTGATGATAGTAACATCGTTTGGGAATTCATACGACTTGCCATTGCAAGCAGTGCTGATAGAGCCATAATACCTATGCAAGATTTGCTTTCTTTAGGCAGCGAGGATAGGATGAACACGCCGAGTACTCTATCAAACAACTGGGTATTTAGATATACAAATGAAATGCTTACTGAAGAAATAAAAGAAAAACTACTATACTTAAACAAATTATTTGCGAGGTGCTAGGAGTTATTATGAGAAGCTTTTTAGTCATATTGTTTCTGGTAATATATCTCATAATCCTAACACCAATAGCTCTTTTATTGCTTTTGCTAAGATTTATCGCACCAGAACTTTCTAAAAATATATCTTACTTTTTTGCTAGAACGATAGCTTATGGACTTGTAGCGGTATCAGGAACAACAATAAAAGTAGAAGGAAATACTACTCTTAACGAGTGTAGTAACTACCTTTTAGTCCCTAATCATGATAGTCTGTACGACTCACCAATAGCTTGCCTTTTATCAAAAACTAGACTAACTTTTGTGAGTAAGAAGGAACTCGTTTATTTTCCGATGTTTAACCTATGGCTTTTTCTAATAGACGCCCTATTTTTAGACAGAAAAAACATTAGAAAAGGCATAAAAACAATAAATCAAGGTATTGACTATATGAAAAATGGTCAAAATGTGGTAATATTTCCACAAGGTACAACAAGAAACAAAGGAGAGTTCTTGCCATTTAAGAGAGGCAGCATACAAATAGCAACAAAGGCTGGGGCCAAAATTATACCTATGACCATTTATGGAAGCCATAACGTGTATAGTCACAATTCAAATGGTGTACAAAAAGCAACAGTCTACATTTATATATTCGATAAGATCGAGACAAAAGACTTATCTTTTCAAGAAAAGAAAGACCTTATCGGAAAAATAGAACAACAGATAAAAGAAAAATACGATGAGTACGAGTCAAAGTATGGCTCTACAAAGACATAGGAGGAAAACAAAATGCAATGGTGGTATTATTTAATTGGCGCTTTAGTTATTTTATTAATAGCTTTAGTAATACTATATTTCTACGGTAAAAAACTGCAAAAACAAGCCGATGGACAAAAAGAACTAATTGATCAATCTAAGATGACAACAAGTATTTTAGTCATTGATAAAAAGAAGATGAGAATAAGCAAATCAAACCTTCCACAAGTAGTTCAAGATCAGATACCGTGGTACTTCAAGTGGCAAAAAATGCCTTTAGTTAAGGCAAAAATCGGTCCAAAAATTCAAACCCTGATGTGCGAAGACAAAATCTTCAAAGCAATACCTCTAAAGAAAAAAATAAAAGTAGAAATTGCAGGGCTTTATATAGTAGGTATCAAGGGAACAAAATCTAAAAAATAAATTACCATTTCACTCAGCGAAAGCTGAGTGTTTTTATTTCATAAAATATTTTGTGGCTGAAATGTTTATCTCGATGAAGCAGGTAAACGAGGTTTAGCCCGGTCTCACGCTAAAAGACAAATTGCTTTTGCACTTATGCCTTTCCCCTCTCCCGTAAAGCCCAGTTCTTCTTCTGTAGTAGCTTTAACATTAACCTTATCAACACTAATCCTTAGCGCCTTCGCTATATTGCTTCTCATCTGTTCCATATATGGGGACATCTTAGGTTTTTGAGCAATTATTATACTATCAATGTTTTCTACTTTATAGTGGCCTAGTTTTTCTCCTACTTCTTTCAACAGTTCAATTGAACTTGCCCCTTTGTATTTTTCATCTGTATCTGGAAAGTGTTTACCGATATCTCCTAGCGCCATAGCGCCCAATAGTGCGTCCATTATAGCATGCAGTAGAACATCTGCATCTGAATGACCTAGAAGACCTTTTTCGTATGGTATTTTTACCCCTCCGATAATTAAGTCTCTACCTTCTACTAGCCTGTGTACATCGTAACCAATTCCCACTCTCATAGTATTCTCCTTATAATGGCGAAGGTTTACTGAAATAGTATCCTTGAATTATTGGGCAACCTAAGCCCAATAGCTTTTCGCACTGCTCTCTTGTTTCAACTCCTTCTGAAACCAGATCAAGATTGTATACATTCGTAAGATTAAGTAGAAAGTTAAGTAACTGCTCCATCTTCTTATTATTCGTTAATTCGTCAATAAATGTCTTATCAATTTTTAGTTCATCTATGGATAACTGCACTAAATAATTTAGCGATGAAAAACCGGTGCCAAAATCGTCAAGAGATATTTTAAACCCAATGTTTCTAAGTTCTTTAAATAAGGCATTTGTCCTGTCAATACCTTCTATCATTGTGTTTTCAGTTATTTCAATTATAATTGATCTCGGGTCTACGTCGTACGTAATTAAAAGACCTTTAATATGTGATATAAAGTCTGATGAAAGAAGATGCGAAGGCGCTATATTTATCGATAGCGTTACATCTGGTCCATATTTATCTGCTATTTTATGGTAGCTTGATATCGCATTTTCTAAAACTAATTTTCCGAATGCATTACTTAGCTCTATTTGCTCTATTATGGGAATAAAAACATTTGGCCCTATAAAACCATATGTTTCCGATTCCCATCTAGATAGCGCCTCTACTCCAACTATCTTTCCGTTGCCAACATCCACTTTACACTGATAGTATAGCATGAATTCGTCGTTATCTACTGCATATCTAAGCTCATCAGCCAATTTTTCTTGCTTTATGATAGATTTTTCCAGATTTAAATTATAGTATGTGACTCCTGATATCTTGTTTTTTCTTGTATAAGAAAGAGTTATAACTGCTCTTCTAAGCCATTCATCAGGGGTCTCAATCATGGTATCATACTTAGCAGAGCCAACAAAAAACTCTAGTTCCGTGCTCATATTATCGAGGTAAAAGTCTAGTTTTAACTCTCTTATTAATAAATCAAGCCTACTAGCATTTTCATTTTCTGTATATAATAAAGCGAACTCATTACCTTTTAGCCTACATACGAAATCGTCCGGTTCTATTATATTAGTAAGTATCTCAGCAGTCTTAATAATGACATTATTACCTGTTTGCTCACCGTAGATTGAATTAATAACTTTCATATTTTTTATTTTTAGAATC
>PDWI01010096.1_pt1 | contig 10638 bp, 13 predicted proteins | sample 1430891 | NCBI WGS metagenome assembly PDWI01 (sample SAMN01162508, study PRJNA174530) | Oral metagenome, whole genome shotgun sequencing project. | biome: Marine environment; feature: Marine mammal; material: Swab sample of the gingival sulcus; isolation source: swab sample of gingival sulcus... | reverse complement strand
AGAATTTAAACTCAACTTTACCAAGATAGCCCAAGGTGTCCCAACAGGGGTAAACTTAGAAAATGTAGATACACTTTCACTTTCAAAAGCCTTAGAAAGCAGAACTAAGGTTTGATAACTTAAAAAATGGAGTAGCATATGAAACGAACATTTTTTTCCTTGCCAGTTAAGCTTTTTTTAGGCGTTATAGCAGGTATCGTTTTAGGTTTATACGCAGATGAGACGACCATGAAGGTTGTGGTAACGTTTAAGTACATCCTAGGGCAACTCATCTTCTTTTGTGTTCCTCTTATCATCATAGGTTTTATAGCCCCATCCATCACAAAGCTAGGTCAAAACGCCTCAAAGATACTCTTGATATCTGTTAGCATAGCTTATCTCTCTTCTCTAGGGGCGGCACTTTTTGCCACTTTTAGCGGATACACTCTCATACCCTTGCTTGATGTAACAAGTTCAGCAGATGGACTAAAAGAAGTGCCTGAAATAGCTTTTAAACTTTCTATTCCGGCTCTTATGAGTGTTATGAGTGCCTTGGTTTTTTCTATCCTTGTGGGCTTAGCGGCTGCTTGGACAAAGGCTAAGGTTATCACGGCTTTGCTGGATGAATTTCAGCAAATCATCCTAAAAATCGTCGTGCATATCATCATACCCATCTTGCCTTTTTTCATCGCTGCTACCTTTTGTGTGTTATCGTATGAAGGAAGCATCACAGAGCAGTTTCCTCTTTTTGTTAAAGTTATCGCTATCGTTATGATAGGTCATTTTGTGTGGTTGGCTTTGCTTTATTTTTTGGCTGGACTGTACGCTAGGAAAAATCCTCTAAAAGTTCTAAAAAACTATGGTCCTGCTTATATAACTGCAGTTGGCACGATGAGTTCGGCTGCAACCTTGGCAGTATCTTTAAGATGTGCTAAAAAGTCATCGCCTCCTTTGCAAGAAGATATGGTAAACTTTTCTATCCCTTTATTTGCAAATATCCACCTATGTGGCTCTGTGCTGACGGAAGTGTTTTTTGTGATGAGCGTTTCGGCTATGCTTTACGGAGGTATGCCCGATATCTCAACTATGATGCTCTTTTGTGTTTTGCTAGGAGTGTTTGCCATCGGAGCTCCGGGTGTTCCGGGTGGGACAGTTATGGCATCGCTTGGTCTTATCATCGGTATCTTAGGTTTTGATGAAACAGGCACTGCCTTGATGTTAACTATCTTTGCTCTTCAAGATAGCTTTGGAACTGCTTGCAATGTCACAGGCGATGGAGCTTTGTGTTTAGGGCTTAGTGGTTATGTGGAAAAACATGGTTTTGAGGGATTAGAATGAAAAAAATTACCTTAGTCTTTTTTATCTGCCTTAGTGTTTTTGGCTCTTCGTCTGATCAAAACCTAAGTCAAATAGTCGATAAAATAATTAGCATCAACAAGCAGTTGTATAGCATCAAAGACCTAAACGGTAGCATCAAGCAAAGTAGGTATCAAAGTATCTTAGACAAAAAGTCCGAGCTTATATCTAAGCTCACGCCCCTAGTTAGCTATACAAGCAACAAGATCGTTTTAGATAAACACGTAAAACAAAAGCTTTCTCATCTTAAAGTTAGGATAAGCCTAAACCAAAAAGAAGGTTTTACAAATGCCGTTTTGCGAGATAGGATAGGCGTACTTAAGCTAAGGTCAAAAAGCATTTTTTATGAGAGCTTAAAAAGGCTACAAGCACTTTTGCAAAGCTCAACCGATAAAAAAGAGATAACAAGTGCCATAGAAGAGTCTTTACTAAGCTTAGAGTCCATCAAAGCACCGCCTTTAGGAAAACCTAGTGATGTAAAGGGTGGGGACTATGTTTGGACAGAGCTTATGGAGGATGAAAATGATCTAAAAGTTCACATCAACTCTTACCATGAGATACTTGAATATTTTTATAAAAACATTTCTTCTTTTAGTTCTAGTTATGGTTTGTTTAGTATAGACTTAGACTACTTTGTGGGGTTTATAAACGGACTTATACCTATGAAAAACAAGTACAGCATCAACTTAGGAAAGATGTTTTTTGGCTTTTTGATCTTCATCGTTGCTGGTATTTTGATGAGGTTTTTGAGAAAGAGAAAGTATGTTATCTTTGTGGTTTCTCTTAAAAAAGACTGTTCGGAGCATATAAGAAAATCCATCATACACACCACAAACCGTCCACTTATGGCACTTATCTTGGTTTTTGCTTTGAAACTAACCGTCAGTCTCGCTTACTACCCTTACATAGAGCCGTCGGTTATAAGTGCTGGTTTTTCCATCGCTTTTAAAGGCCTTTTTGCTTGGCTGATCATCAGCATTTCAGGCGGATATGGTATGGCTTTTATAGACACCATTGTCCAAGATGATGGAACGTTTAGAAAGGATGTTATCAACCTTGTTTTGAAGATATTTTACTTTGTGGTGGTCTTGATAGCATTTTTGCTCATCTTGGGGGACTTTGGCATCAATGTTTCAGCCATCATCGCCTCGCTAGGTATAGGAGGTTTGGCGGTTGCTTGGGCATCAAAGGACATACTAGTAAACTTTTTCGCCTCCATATTGCTTCTTATAGACAACTCCTTTTCCCAAGGGGACTGGATAGCTTGTAAAGACTTTGAAGGCATAGTTGTTGAGATAGGTTTACGTCATACGAGCATCAGAACTTTTGACAATGCCTTGCTTTTCATACCAAACTCCATCCTTGCAAACGAACCTATCAGAAACTGGACGAGACGAACCGTAGGGCGTCGCATCAAGATGAATATAGGGCTTACTTACGATAGCCCAAAAGATAAGCTTGAAAAGTGCATCAGCGACATAAGTGCTATGCTTTTAGCTCATCCTGACATAGCAAATCCAAAGGATACAAACCTAAAGATAAAAAACCATCAAGAAAGCTTTAAACAACACGTGGTTTCCATGTCCGATCTTAAAGGATATAGAAGCAATTTATACGTTTATCTTTATGAGTTTGCTCCCTCGTCTATGGATATCTTGGTGTATTGTTTTTCCAAGTCAACCAACTGGGAGCGATGGCTGCAAGTCAAACAAGATGTGATGCTAAAGATCATAGACATCGTCGAAAAGCATGGACTTAGCTTTGCTTTCCCATCTCAAAGCTTGTATATAGAAAAAGATGCTAAAGCTGAGGAGTTGCAAATTTTAAGCAAATAAGTGCTAAGATAAAGTATGAGAAACGAGCAAATAAAAGAAAAGCTAAATATAGCTAAAGAGCTTTATAAGTGGCTTTTGACGTCGATTTTGGTTACAACAGCAGGGACGATAAGTATGTTTATTAGCTCCCTAGAAAAAGGTGCGGTAGCTTATAAAATCTTTGCTTTTGTGGGTTTTATAGCTATAGTCTTCGATGGACTTTACGCTAAAAAAGTCAGCCTAGATATGGATAGGCTTATAAAGGAATTGCAATGAGCCTTAATGAGATAGTTTTTGGAGTTATTATGCCCATAGCTTTGCTTGGAGTTCTTGTTTGGACTTTTAAGCCTATGTATGACAGCGTTGGGGACTGGCAAAAAGAAACAAAATAGCACATATTTTGTGTTAGACATTTTTTCACAAGGAAATCTAAATGACAACAGTTTATTTAAACGGGGAGTTTTTGCATCAAGATGAGGCGAAAGTATCTATCTTTGATAGAGGTTTTATCTTTGGCGACGGCATCTATGAGGTTTTGCCTGTGCTTGATGGCAAACTTGTTGATGTGCTTGGTTTTTGGGAAAGGCTTGAAAGAAGTTTGGCTCAAATAGAACTTAAAAACCCTATGAACAAAGAGCAGTATCTAAATATGCTCAATACTCTCATAGCTAAAAATGGTCTTAAGAGTGGTGGCATTTACACGCAGATAACAAGAGGCGTAGCTCCTAGAAATTTTTACTTTTTAGAGGGCTTAGAGCCAACTTGCATGGCTTTTTGTTTTGAAAAAGACTTCATCAACGACCCTGATGCAAAAAAGGGCATCAAGGTTGTAAGCGTTGAAGATATAAGATGGAAAAGGCGAGACATTAAGTCCATATCCTTACTAGCCCAATGTAAAGCCAAAAATGACGCTTACGCAAAAGGAGCTTATGAAGGGTTTATGGTTGAAGATGGCTTGGTTACAGAAGGCACTTCATCCACAGCTTACATCATCAAAAACGGCACTATCATCACAGCACCACTTTCAAACAAGGTTTTACCCGGAGTTAGACGCAGAAACTTGCTTGAGATCTTTGAAAAGCTTGGTTTGGACGTTGAGTTTCGTCATTTTAGCCCTGATGAGGTTAAAAACGCAGACGAATGCTTTATCTCCGCAGCGACTTTGCTTGTGATGCCTGTAGTTGAGTTTGATGGGCTGAAGATAGCAGACGGAAAAGTTGGCGAGATCACTTCAAAGCTTAGACAAGCTTATATCGAGAAGATATACGAAGAGATAGCTTAGAAAAAAAGGGCGATGAAATTATCGCCCCTATTTTTTATTTGCCTAACTCAAACATATTTTTTAAGTAGTAGTATTCGGATATTTTTGTCCACGCACGTGCTTTTTCTTGGTAAGCTCGTTGGGACTCGATGATCTTTTTAGTTAGCCCACCCTTAGCCTCAAGCTTAGCGATGATCTCATCGTTTGCTTTTTTCATAGCTTTAAGCACAGATGGAGGAAACTGCATGATCTTAACATCTTTGTACTGGTTTTGAATAGCATTGAGTGCTTTGATATTCATATCAAAATGCTCGTAGTTAAAATCCGCCGCAACAGCTTTCATAGCAGTTCTTACGATGGCTTGAAGATGTTTAGGGAGCTTATCGTAAGCCTTGCGGTTGACCATAAACTGTGTATCTGATGCTGGTTCGTGCCACGCGGAGTAGTAGTATTTGGCTACTTTTTGAAAGCCCATACGAGTATCGAGTGCAGGGGCAACCCATTCAACTGCATCAAGAGTGCCACGCTCTAGCGAAGTGTAAAGTTCGCCCGGCTTGATGCTAGTAACCACAGCTCCTAGCTTGGCAAATATCTCACCTGCATATCCAGGGATGCGTATCTTAAGACCTTTTAGGTCAGCCACTGATTTTATCTGCTTTCTAAACCAGCCACCCATTTGGACACCTGTGTTTCCGCCAGGGTATGAGTAAATGCCGTGTTTTTTATATACTTCTTCCATAAGCTCTAAACCGCCACCGTAGTAAAACCAACTGTTAAATTCAGCATAGTTCATACCAAAAGGCATAGATGTGAAAAACGGAGTGTTAATATCCTTGCCTTTCCAGTAGTAAGAAGCGGAGTGTCCCATCTGGTAGTTCCCAGCCTTGACCATATCGAGTATGCCTAGTGGTGCTTTATGCTTGTTTGAGTGATGGACTTTAACTTTGAGTTTGCCATCTGACATATCCTCAACAAGCTTAGCAAACTTGTTCGCTGGGGACGTTAGTGGGGCTAGGGTTGCTGGCCAAGAAGTGGCGAGTTTCCATTTATAGGTTTTTGCCTCAAGACTTGCACTCAAAGCTAGTACTAAACCTAAACCAGATATAAGTAATCTTTTCATATCCTTCCTTTGTATTAGTGTGTACTTTAAGTATATAGAAATTTTGCTTAAAAAATGCACTCTAAAAAGAAATATAAGCATTTTGTTAGTTTTTGTTGTCATTGCTTAACAAAAAGCTAGATAATCTAAATGTATAATTCATATAGAAAAATATTGTAAATTGTCAAAAAATTAATATCAATTTAAAGAAATTTGGATTAAAATTGCATCATATTTCATTTAAAGGAGTACCTTATGAAAATAGTGCATATTTTCTTGGTTGCGTTATTGGCTGTTGGGTTAAATGCTAAGTCAAACCCTGTAAACGACAAGCTCAAGGCTATGATCTCTGATGCAAACAAACAGATCAAGTCTATGAATGTAAAAGAGCTTAAAAAGCTAGTTGATGCTGAAAAGGACTTTATTCTTGTTGACATCAGAGAGGCAAATGAAGTTGCAGCTGGTAAGATCGACTTTGTGGATCTTAAAGCTATGCCCGCAGGCGAACTACCTTGGATGATACAAGCTATCAAGACAGATAAGAAGATCGTTGTTTACTGTAAGAGAGGCGCTAGGGGCGCTTTGGCTACTAAATTGTTAAAAGATTTAGGCTATACAAATGTTTACAACTTAGTAGGCGGGATCACCGCTTGGATAGAGGCTGGTTATCCTATAGAAACAGAAAGTGGCTTATTTAAAGCTGTAAAATGACCACAAGCCTCCGCTTTTGGAGGCTTACTCGCATCTTGATGCCCACACAAACCACCTAGCCATCTCGTGTGAGCTAAAAGACCTTTCTCGTTGGTCAGTAGGTACGGCATAGGCTCGTATCTTAGAGTGAATAAAACCGTTTAAAAGATAGCCAAAACACAAAAGACAAAAAGCGATGAAAAAGTCGTATCGTAGCCAACCAAAAAGAGCAAATGCAAAAGGCAGGGCGTAAAGAGCTAGAGCCAAAAGCCAAACAGCCATCTTGCATCGAAAGCTTTTAAGGTTTGGTGTTGGCTCTATGACAAAAGGCTCATCCATCTAGCTTAGGTTTGTAAAGCTTAACGGAGCTTCTAGGTTTAGCGACCTAACCAAACTCATACAAGCTTGAAGCTCATCTATGCTTTTACTTACTACTCTAACTTCTTCACCTCTGATGCTTGCGTTTACTTTGAGTTTTTTAGCTTTTATCTCTTTGACTATTTTTTTAGCGTCTTCACTGCTTAGGCTATCGACTACTTGCATGGTGATTTTGGTGTTTCCAGCTCCCACACTTTCCCGCTTAAGCTCTTTGATAGCTTGGCTTGGGATGGAGCGTTTGATGAGTTTTGAGATGAGGATGTCTTTCATAGCATCAGCTTTGTTATCAGAAGAGGATAGTAAAGTGATGGTTTTTGCACTCTCACTGTGTTCTATTTCAGCCGTTAAACCCTTAAAGTCGTAGCGGTTTGCCACCTCTTTTTTGCTTTGTTCTAGGGCATTTTTAAGCTCCCCTGCATCAACCTTTGCACTGATGTCAAAACTATGCTCTTTTGCTGCCATCTTATCTATCCTTTTAAAAATGTTTTTATATTTTCAGCTATTCCGTCGATAAGTCGTCTTCTAGCCTCCACGCTAGCCCAAGCGATGTGAGGTGATATGAGCAGTCTTTCTTTTTCTTTGAGCCTCAAAAAGGGGCTACTGCTACTCATAGGCTCTTCTTCTAGCACATCCACACTAGCATAGATCTTCTTTGCATTGATAGCATCAACTAAAGCCTCTTCGTCGACTATGCCTCCACGAGCTGTGTTTGCGAGGATGGCGTCTTGTTTTAAAAGGGCTAGTTTTTCTTTGCCTAGAAGATTTTTCGTTTGTTCGTTTAAGGGGCAATGCACACTAACGATGTCGCAAGTTTTTAGTAGTTCATCAAGCTCTAAATGAGGATAGTTTTGAGCTTTATTTTTTCCACTTGTGGAGTAGTAGTAAACCTTAACATCAAATGCAGAGGCTAGGTGGGCTACTTGTTTGCCTATGGCTCCAAGTCCTATGATGCCCCATTTTTTGCCCTCTATATCGTGAAACTCTCTTCCTATATGGGTAAATATCTCACTTTTTGTCCATTGTCCGCTTTTAACGTACTCATCATAGTAAGCAGCTCTTCCTACTAAGCTTAGAACCTGCATCAGAGCATATTGGGCTACACTTTGAGTGGAGTACCCAGCAACATTTTTTACCTCTATGCCTTTTTGTGATGCGTAGTTTAAGTCCACGTTGTTCATGCCTGTTGCGGAAAGACAAACCAGTTTTAAGTTAGTTGCATTGTCCATCATTTCTTTGTCGATGAGGACTTTGTTTGTGATGATGATCTGTGCGTCTTTAGCACGCTTTAGTGCCTCTTCTCTTGTGCTTGTTGGGTAGCTTATAAACTCCCCAAACTCTTCAAAAACACTTAGGTTCGCATCAGAGCCTAGAGTTTTTGCGTCTAAAAAAACTATTTTCATGATTTTTCCTTTAGGATTTGTTTAATCTTTGCTCCACGTTTGATGAAAAGTATGCCATTTTCTTCTTTTATGTTTTTACTGATGCCAACTTTAGCTACCACCTGTGTGTTTATCTGCTTTTTCTTTTTGTACGAATACCCCTTGCTTTGCATGTAGTTTTCGAGGTTGATCCACTTTTCTACTTCCTGTTTGAAAACAAGCCCTCTTTCATAAGGAGTAAGCTCTTCAAAGTCCGCATCGATAGCCTCATTTTGGTTTTTCATATAGGTTAAAAGTGGGCGAGAGACCATGCTTACTATCTGCTTGAGTTGCTTGTCTTTTTGGGAGTGCATTTTTTCCAAGTCTTTACGAGCATCAATGAGCAGCTTTTCTTTTTCTTTGATGAGCTTGTCTTTGTCCGCCTCAAGCTCTTTTATCTTTTCTTTAAGCTCCTTGTTTTGCTCTAGCAAAAGCTCGGCATATTTGTTGTTGGAAGAACTTTGGCGGTAGTTTCTTTGGGGCTTTTTGCTCTTTTCTTCTTTGGCTTTTTTTGTATCGATAAGAACATACTTGATGCCATCTTCTGTGACCGACTGTAGGGTATTTCGGCGTATCCTGTTATAAACTGCTTCTTTTGAGATGCCAAGAATCTCTGCTGCCTCTGCAACTAGGTATCTATCCACAATCAGCTCCTTTTTTGATAATCAATAGCTTAAAAGTGTTATTATGACAAAATAAGTATAAAATAAAGGTAAAAGTTGGCAACAAGAAGTCGCCAACTGCGTTTAGAGTCTCGACTCGTAACGACGTAGCATATAAAGACGCTTAAGCATTTTCTTTCTAGCACTGATCTTTTGTTTCTTGCGAACTTCAGTCATAGGCTCGAAATGTTTTCTCGCACGTGCTTCAGTAACAACTAGGTTTCTGTCAGTTTGTTTTTTAAACTTTCTGTAACCCTCGTCGAACGATTCGTTTGGATACATCTTGATTCCAGGCATCCACTCTCACCGCCTTTCTTGTTAAAATAGACTAAGATTATAGCGAAAAAGTTTTAAAAAAGCAATGCTTTGATATATGCACTATCCAAAGGATGGCAACCTAGCCGACGATACACCTTTTATATGGACGGATAAATTTCGAGCTATGCTAGGCTTTAAAGACATCAACGACTTCCCAAACATACTAAGCTCGTGGGCGATCAGACTACATCCAGATGATGCGGCAAAGACATTTGAGATGTTTGGAGCCTCACTAAAAGACGTTACATATAGGTGGTTTAAGGCTGATGGGCAGGTGAGCATGGACGAGGTTTTGCTGTTGTAGCTGATGAGGTAAATGTGATGCTAAAAAGCAAGAAGTGATGTGAGCTAGTTTAGCTCCACACTTAGATGCCCACTTAAAGCAAGGTGGCGTGATGCACCTTGCAAAAGTGGCTTAGAAACATAATAAAACTCTATTAATAAATTTTTAAATTAATTTCTGTTAGAATTAAATTTTATTATATTGTCAAGGTAAAGTGATGGCTGTATCTTTCAATGTTGACTTTAAAAACAATCTTGCTAACCTTAGATATGATGATAGAAGAGTGGTTAATAGCTCTGTTTTTACTAAGGTAAACTTTTTAGCAGAGCAAAAAAGTCAAGATGAGCTGAAAGCACTAAGCCAAAACATAGACAAACTTTCAAAACAAAACAATATAAAAACATCTCAAAGTTCTGAATTTGCTCAAAAAATCTACTTCAAAGACCAAATCAGTGGACAGTTTATGTCTCTTGGTATGAGCGATGAAAATATCAACAAGCTCAAAACTCACTTTGGATATGATGACTTTTACGAAAACAAAGACGGTTCACTCATCCTAACAGGTAATGCCGAGGCTTATGTGGGCGGATGGTTTGCGGACATTGCTTACAAAAGAGGCTTTTTAGAGGCTGATAACAATAAGGATGGCTACTTAGATGACAATGAGCTTGATAAAACAAAGTCTTTGTATTTTGACTATGGCGATTATAAATTTGGTAAACCAAGACAAGTAACTGACTTTATATCAAAAGGAATGGTGCGTTATAGAGAGCTTAAATATGGCGACAATAGAAATGAACGCTTTGCAAAACATAGCATAGAAGAAGAACTTGATAGAACTCTACAAAAAGATAGCAATAACGACGGTTTATTAAGTTTCAGCGAGGCTATGAACAGACAACAAAGACTAGCATACCTAAAAGAAAGTCTTTCAAATAAGCCTGACTGGGGTAATTTCATCAATGGCAAAAGCCTCAAAGAAGAAACCAAGAAAGTAGAAGAGGCAACTAACGCAAAAGTTAAAGCTTTCGCATCTGGCTTTGATAAGTTAAGCGATGGCGAAAAAAAGCTTGTTTTAGATGTATTTCCAAATATTTTAAATGAGATCAAGCTTGCTAAAGAACAAGTAGCCCAAAAAGAAAAGATAGTGGCACTTCATATGGCACAAGCTATGGAAAATGCCCAAGATGTGCTAAGTACATCAGCACAGCAAGAAGTTAAAACTATAGACTTAAAACTAGCCCAAGAGCTAGAAAAAGAGACCAAAAAACCCATAAATGAAGATTTTATAAAAGCAGTAAAATCAAATATAGCATCAAACATAACTTTGGACATAGTGGCTTAGAAAACTATATAAACTTAGCAGATGATTTACTTGCA
>PDWI01010095.1_pt1 | contig 10640 bp, 4 predicted proteins | sample 1430891 | NCBI WGS metagenome assembly PDWI01 (sample SAMN01162508, study PRJNA174530) | Oral metagenome, whole genome shotgun sequencing project. | biome: Marine environment; feature: Marine mammal; material: Swab sample of the gingival sulcus; isolation source: swab sample of gingival sulcus... | reverse complement strand
AAAACCATTGGAATTATTGGTTTTGGAAATACAGGTAGCAGTTTTGCTAAATTATTGAGAGGTTTTGATGTTGAAGTCTTGGCTTACGACAAATATAAGCAGGGCTTTGCCGATGATTTGGATTATGTTAGAGAATCGGATATGGATACCATTTTTAAGCAGTGCGATATTTTGAGTTTACATATTCCACTGACAGAGGAAACTAACCATCTCGTTGATTATGAATTTGTTAATAGCTTTGATAGAAATATTTTTATTGTTAATACGTCAAGAGGAAAAATAATAGATACTGACGCATTGATAAAAGGTCTTGATTCGGGAAAAATTGTAGGAGCAGCTTTAGACGTTTTAGAAAATGAAAAAATCAAAATGCTTGATGATAAACAGAAAAAACAATATAAAAATATTCTAAATAGAGAAAATGTAATCGTTACACCTCATATCGCAGGGTGGACTTTTGAATCTAAATTTAAGATAGCAAAAGCTGTTTATAGAAATATTAAAAACTTAGTTTAGTTTGTTGTTTTATAGTTGGTTATAATTTTAGGTGTTCTCTGTTTTTTGATGCTTTTAGAGGTTGTGTTTTTTGTTTTATCTTGTTTTATCTTAGGTTTTACTAATTGTGTAACGGTATGTATAATTTAAATATTTTAGTCTTTGATTGTGTCAAAATGATTTTTTTTTCTAATATTGTGCGCTCTAATTTGAAAATTTTAATGTTAGACATAATATAATTTAATTGTATGCAAAATTTTTTGATATGAAAAAAAGTTTACTTTTACTTTTGTTTTTGTTCTCTTTAATCGGCTTGAATGCTCAAGCTACATTGGAGGGAAAGATAGTTGATAAAGAGACTAAAGAGCCTTTGTTTGCTAATGTTGCACTATACAGTGGTGGAGCTTTGGTGACAGGAACGCAGGCTGATTTTGATGGTAATTATTTGATATCTAACGTGGCTGCTAAAACTTACGATGTTGAGGTTAGTATCATAGGATATGCAACCACAAGAAAAGTTGGCGTTATTTTAAAAGCCGGTCAGATAATTAGGTTGGATTTTGAAATGTCAGTGGAGGGTGAAATGCTCGAAGAGGTAGTTATCGAGGAATATAAAGCTCCTTTGATAGACGTTGATAATACTTCTTCGGGAGGAACGGTTACTGCTGAAAAAATTCAGAATCTTCCTACCAAAAGTGTAACATCAATCGTAGCCAGTACAGCCGGGGTTTCTTCTCAAGATGGAGGCGGAATGTCTTTTAGAGGAGGTAGAACAAATTCTAACGCCGTGATAGTCGATGGTATTCGTGTTTCTGCTAACTCTATACCGCAATCAGAGATAGAGCAGATTCAGGTTATCACTGGAGGTATGGCTGCTAAATATGGAGATGCTACCGGTGGTTTGACATCTATTACTACCAAGGGACCTTCTCAGAGATTTGCAGGTGGTGTAGAAGTAGAAACTTCTAAGTATCTTGATCCTTACGGTTACAATCTTGCAAGTGCGTATCTTTCAGGACCTATTTTGAAGAATGATGATGGTATGACTGTTTTAGGATTTAGATTTTCAGGTCAATACAAGTATATAGAAGATGATAGCCCTTCTGCTATTGGTAGATATAGGGCTTCTGAATCTCTTATAGATAGACTTACAAAAGAACCTATTGTTAATTTTAGGTCTACAAAGGTGCCTGCAGGCATTTATTTGTCAGATAAGGATATAGGAGAGCCTTGGGATGCTTCACCTAATGAGGATTATTCTGCACTTAGTTTTACCGGAAAGATAGATGCGAGACCCATCCCTAGTATGGATTTGTCTATTTCAGGAAGTTTTGTTAAGGCTGATGATAGATTTACTCCTTCCGAGTATTGGGGATTATTGAATTGGAATAATAATCCTTATGCTAAATCTAACAGATATAATGTTAATTTTAGATTAAGGCATAAGGTTGGAAAGCAGGGGCTTGAGGTTAATCAGGAGGATAAAGGCAAGTCATTATCATTGGTAAGAAATGCTTATTATTCTTTGAGATTAGGTTATGAGCATTCTCAATCTGAATCGGGAGACTTTAGACATAAAGATAACTTTTTTAACTATGGATATTATGGAAAACAGCCTATAGGTCTTTTCCCTTCCATAGATACAGTAAGTCGGGAACAATTTCCAGATTGTGTTGAGATTGGTGAAAATTGCTATGCTTTTAAAGGTTATTCTCCATTCGCCTATCCTTTTGAGCCAAATACAGAGCTCAATCCCGGTATTTCTTTGTATAATAGAGTTAACGGTACTTTGAATACGACTTATCAAAATATTTGGTCTGACTTGTATTCTAACGTTGGTCAAGTGTATAATTCGTATTCAAAGCGAGATAATGAAAGGTTATCTGCAGAAATATCAGCAGGATTTGATTTCTTGCCCGGAGGAAGTAAAAGCGGAAGACACAGTATTGAGCTTGGTTTGATGGCTGAGATGAGAATCAACAGATATTGGGGTATTAGTCCCAGAAGATTGTGGGAGTTGGCAAGAGAATTGCAAAATTCCAGAATTATTGGTATAGATAATGATATTGTTATTGATAGTGTTGTTGTTGGAGAAAATGAATTTCCTGTTTATCAAAATAAACTGGATGATGATGATTCTGATGGATTCTACAATAATATAAGGAAAAAATTTAACATAGAAGAGTACGAACATGTTTTTGTCGACGATAGATTTACACCGGGGGATTTATCTTTGGATTTGTTTTCTGCAAGGGAGTTGAATGATAAGAGATTGTTGAGTTATATGGGATATGATTACCTTGGAAATAAGTTGTCTAATGATGTAACATTTAGTGATTTCTTTACCAAAGAGGGTCGTAAAGATTTCCGTTCTCCTGCTAATAATCCACTTTATGGTTCGGTTTATATTCAGGATAAGTTTTCTTTCAAAGATATAATAATGAGAATAGGAGCCAGAGTTGATTATTATGATGCAAATACTAAAGTTTTGAAAGATCCGTATTCTCTTTATGAAATAGAGAATGCAAAAGATTTTTATGCTAATTATTCAGATTTAGATAAGCCTGAATCAGTTGGTGATGATTATAAAGTGTATGTGTCGGATAGAGGTTCTAATCAAGTTATAGGCTTTAGAAAGGGAGATACTTGGTATTTGCCCAATGGTATAGCTACAAATGGTAATATGATTTTCCAAGGCGGTCTTGTTTATCCTTTTTATAAGGAACGAGATGAGTTGAAGAGAAATATTCAGGCAGATGGGTATGATATAAGTAATTCGTTTGAGGATTATAAACCACAAATCAGTTTTATGCCTCGTATTGCATTTTCATTTCCTATTTCTGAAGATGCAGGATTCTTTGCTCACTACGATGTATTGGTGCAAAGACCATCTTCCGGTTCTATTATGACCCCTATGGATTATTATTATTTTGAATCCAGTGGAGGAGGTCTTTATAATAATGCGAATCTTAAGCCTGAGAAAACTATAGACTACGAGGTAGGTTTTCAACAAAAGTTGACGGGAAACTCTGCTTTGAAGATTCAGGCATATTATAGAGAAATGAGGGATATGATTAGATATAGACCTTATTTGTTCGTACCTTATGTAACTAAATACAATTCTTATGGAAACTTGGACTATGGTACAGTAAAAGGTTTTTCATTTACCTATGATTTTAGGAGAAAAGGTAATATAGAATTTCAAATCGCCTACACTTTGCAATTTGCCTTTGGTACAGGTTCTGATGCAAACTCTTCTGCAGGAACAAGTACGAACGGTATAGTTAGAAACCTTTATCCATTGGGATTTGACGAAAGACACAGTCTTTCTGCGTTGATAGATTATAGATATTTTGGAGGTAAGAAATATAATGGTCCTGAACTTTTTGGATATAGAGTTTTTGAAAATGCCGGAATTAATCTTCAAGCAACTGCTACTTCAGGAAGACCATATACTAAGACTTTTCAGGCGGCACAATTTGGAGGTTCTGGTTATGTAGGAGCGATTAATGGTGCTAGAAAACCTTGGTATTTTGAGGCAAATGTAAGATTAGATAAGACATTCCAAATAACGGATAAGTTGATGGCGAATGTTTATTTGAGGTTTGAAAATATTTTAAATCTTAAAAACATTGTTGGTGTTTATTCATATTCAGGAGACCCCGACGATGACGGTTATTTGGTTACATCTTTTGGTCAAAATAGAATACAGAAGATAGTTGAGCAAGGTTTGCCTTTAGATAATTTTTACGATATGTACAATTGGAGAATGGCAGCTCCTTGGCATTATTCAAGACCGAGAAGAATATATTTGGGTGTAATGTTTAATTTCTAAAAATTAATATTTTATCGGATTTATCAATTTTAGTTTATCCGATGAGTAGAATATATAAAATTTTAACTGATGAAAAAAATACTATTTATTGTTTTGTTGGGAATTGTTTGGCAAACAGGTTTTGCTTATATATACGATCCGGCAGACAAAAAAACAAGAAAAAAGGAAACTACAGATGTGATTTCCTTGAGAGAGGACTGTAATCAGCCTACTCAGAAATTTTATCAAGAGATAAACAATGTTAGGGCTATATTGACTAATGGTGGTGATGTTTGGACAGAAAATAAAAAAGGAAGATATATAGTACCAAGAAGAGAGAATCCTGCTGATGAAGCATCTGCACTTTATTCAGGTGCTGTATGGTTAGGAGGAAAACAAGGACCAGAAAATAACGAAGTTATAAAAATTGCAATTGCCGATTATAGAGATGGTAATGAGTATGATTTTTACTCCGGTCCTCTTGATGAAAAAAACGGAACTACTGATAAAGAAACCTGTGATAAGTGGGATACATATTTTCGTGTCTATGGTAGCGAGATAGATCAACAGTTGAAAAATTATAGAAAGGCAATAGCCGATGAGGAGCCTATGGACTGTGACTCTATACCTGAGGGCGTTAAGTATTGGCCAGCAAAAGGGAATGTTTATTTTTATGAGAAGCATAAATTTCAGTTACCTGAAGGTGCTGATTTAGCTCCGTTTTTCGATCAGAATGAAGATGGGGTGTACGATCCTTGCGATGGAGACTACCCCGTTATCACTATTGAGGCTCCTGCCGGAAAAGAAGCATGTCCTGCGGGTGTTTATGCTGATGAGATTTACTTCTGGATATATAATGATGCCGGTGGTCAGCACTATAAATCTCACGGAGAGCCGATAAGAATGGAAGTACAGGTAGAAGCGTTTGCTTGGTCTACAAACGATGAGATAAATGATATGACATTTCAACGTTATAAGTTGATCAACAGAGCAGAAGATGATATTAGAGATTGTTATTTTGCATGGTGGGTGGATCCTGATTTGGGGTGTCCTTATGATGATTATATTGGATGTGTTCCTCCTCCTGTCAACTTGATGTATGTGTATAATTCAGATGCTTACGATGGAAGTGTGGGGTGTGCATGCCCTACAGCCAATGGACAGTCAGTAGTGACTTACTGTGATAGAATTCCAATGATTGGCGTAGATTACTTTAGAGGTCCTCAGGGGCACTTTAATTTCCAAATAGATTCAGTGTTTAGAATTGATACAGTAGACGGAGAAGAGGTTAGAGTCTTTGAAAAATTAGATACAACTTTAGTTCCGATAGGAGTAGAACAGGATGGAGATACAACAATAGAGTTGGGAATGAGTTCTTTTGTATACTATAATGGAAGTGGAGAAGGTGATCCTGCAACTAAAGATCCACAAGAAGTAGGTGAATACTATAACATACTAACCGGATATTGGAAAGATGGTACTCCTGTTACAAAGGGAGGAACAGGATATAATCCCGGAAGTGATGATACGACTAAGTATGTTTATCCTGATGCTCCGAATGACCCTAGTGGTTGGAGTATGGTAACGGCTAATATGCCGGATGCCGATAGGAGAACAGTACAAGCTACAGGTCCTTTTGTTCTGAAGCCGGGAGATGTTAACGAGTTGATTATTGGTGTGCCTTGGGTGCCTGCTCAAACGCATCCTGCGCCCGGTTTGGAGCAGCTTTTGGTTGCCGATGAATTAGCACAAGCATTATTCGATAATTGTTTTGACTTGCAAGATGGTCCTGATGCTCCTGATGTTGATATTGTAGAGTTGGATCAGGAATTGATATTGGTATTATCTAATTCTGAAGATTCCAATAATAAGGATGAAAATTTTTCAGAAGTAGGTATTAAGATAGAACCGGGAGTTGAGGATAATCTTTATAGATTTGAAGGTTATCAGGTATACCAGTTGATTAATGGAGATGTTTCTGTTCAAGAACTTGATAATTTTGAGAAATCAAGGTTGGTATTTCAATCTGATATAGAAAATGGTATTGCAGAGCTTTATAATTGGAGGGCGATCGAAAACCCAAGTCCAAATGGCGCAGGAGAAAAAATATTTGTGCCAACTAAAAAAGTTGTTGGAAGCAATAAAGGATTGAAGCACGTAGTGAAACTTACAAACGATCAGTTTGGTAATCAAGGAAGATTGGTGAATCATAAAAAATATTATTACAGGGCCGTTGCGTATTCTGCTAACAACTGGTTGGAGTTCAAGCCAAGGACAATTGAAGGTCAGAGAGAACCTTATTTTGCGGGTAGAAGAAACGGAAAGATTTATACTGCAGTTCCAAGACCTATCAATTATGCCAAATTGAATACGGCTCCGGGAGAAAGTCCTGAGATTACTAAAATTGATGGATATGGTGTGGCTAATAACTTTGTGAAGTTGACAAAGGAAACAGAAGATAAAATTGTAGAAAATAATTTCGAAAGAGATTTGACGTATCAAGAGGGCTACGGACCTTTTGAAGTTGAGGTATTCGATCCGTTTGAAATCAAAGACAAAAAGTATAAATTGGAATTATTTGATGATAACATGGATGACGAGGTATTGGACAGCACTGCTTACTGGGTGCTTACAGATTTGGGAACAGGTAATACATTTAAGGCTGATACATCAATTATAGCTTACAATCAGCAAATTATCAATGGTGAAGGTTTTACTGTTGCAGTAAAACAGTCTGGTTTTGTTTTTGATACGGAAGATGAAAACAACGGAGCTATTGGCGGACAATTGACATATTCAGACCCTAGTGGAGTTCAATGGCTCAATATAATAGGTGATGATACGGGAGGTCCATTTTTATTAGCTAGACAAATACCCGGAACAGAAACGGTTGAACGTTGGGATTTTACTAACTTTTTGAAAACAGGAAAGGGTGAAGATAATTACGATTTAGACCCAAATCAGGCTTTCAAAGAATTGTTTAAGGCAGCACCTTTTGCCCCTTATCATTTGATGGATGGCGCATCTTCCAATAATTATATAATAACTCCTGCTTCTAGGAATAAGACAGGTAGTTTTAAAAATAGTGATTTTTATAAGATAGGTGTTTGGAAGAAAGCATTGAATAATGTTGATATTGTATTTACTTCGGATAAAAGCAAGTGGAGCCGTTGTATTGTATTAGAAACAACACACGAGCAGATGCTTCAAGACCTTGAAGAGTTTGATGGAATGATTCTTCCTCCCGAAGGAGATGCTGCTAATTTTAAATTAAGAGCAGCTAAGTCTGTAAGTAAGTATGATAATGATGGTGATGGGCTTCCTGATGTCGATGATTCAGGTACTACAGGTATGGGTTGGTTCCCCGGATATGCTATAGATGTAGCCACAGGAGAAAGACTTAATATTTTCTTTGGAGAAGCTTCTGTTTATGGAGGTACTAAGGCGGTAGATACTCTTTTTAGAGGTAAAAAAGCTACAGGTAGGGATATGATGTTTAATCCTTCTTCTGATTTCTTTATTCAATATCCCGGAGATTTTGATGTGCCCGGACAGCTTCCTTGGAATTGGGTGATGGGAGGACAGCATATGGTTTACGTTACAAATACAAGATATGATGGGTGTGAAGCCCTTCGTGGTAGTGGAGTTGAGAGTAGACCGGGGTTATCTTCATTGACTTGGGCTGGTGTCGTTATGGCTAGAACTGATGAAGACGGTAATGAAGCACTATTATCTTACCAAGACGGATTGATACCAAATGAAGCAAGAATACAGTTGAGAGTAAATAATCCTTACCAAGTACCGTCTTATTATACATATAAGAGGTCAAATAGTGGGTCAAAATTGGATACTTTGGATTATAGGTTCTTGAGAGGGGAGAGAAAGGGATATGGTACTTATTTATTTGATTTTGAAGGTAAAAATCCGGGAGATTTAGAAGAGTTGGATAGAGAAAATCCTTTGAGTGGTGTAAATGTTGTTCCTAATCCTTACTACGCTTACGCAGAATATGAGACTTCTCAATTCGATAAAAAAGTTAAGATAACCAATCTGCCGGGTAAATGTAATGTTACTATTTACTCAATAGATGGTAAATTTATCAGACACTTTGATAAAGATGAGAGAGGTTCTGACTACAGAGTAAAAGGCAAGGAACCCGGTCATAATGGTCAAATTTATCCTGATTTAGTTTGGGATATGAAGAACCATAAAGGTATTCCTGTAGCGAGTGGTGTTTACTTGATACATATATCTTCTCCTGAATTGAATGCAGAGAGAACGATAAAATGGTTTGGTGCAAATAGAGAATTTGATCCAACCGGATTGTAAAATATGTATTACGTTAAATAATTTAGGTGTTAAAATTAAAAAATAAACAGATGAAAAAATTATTAATCATATTATTAGCCGTTACGACATTCAGCTCAGCATTTGCAGGTAACCCCGATAGACAGGGTGAGGCAGGTGCCGGAGAATTGCTTTTCAATCCTTGGGCTATTAGTGCCGGTCTTCACGGTTTGAATGCTGCCTCTATTACGGGAGTGTCTGCTATGAGGATTAATGTTGCTGGAATATCAAGAGGATACAATAAAGCGGAGATAAGTGTAGGTAATACCAGATTGTACGAAGGTTCCGATCTTCAATTTAATGCTTTGGGAATTGCTATAAAAATGGGAAAATCAGGAGCAATGGGAATATCTCTTGCTGCTGTTGATTTTGGTGATATTCTTATTACAACAGAGGATGCTCCTGAAGGTTTTGGAAGTACTTATTCTCCTTCTTTCTATCATTTGGGTGTTGGATATTCTTATACATATGCTAACAAAATTTCAGTCGGAGGATTGTTGAGAGTTGTAGGAGAGTCTACCAGTGATATTTCAGCTATGGGAGCTGCGATAGATGCCGGTATTCAGTATGTATCAGGTGATAGAGATGAGTTTAAGTTAGGTATATCTCTTAGAAATATAGGAACTCCTATGAAATTTAGTGGTTCAGGGCTTAACTTTAGAGGTAGCAATCCAAAAGGAACTGGTAGTTATGAGTTGACATTTAAGCATAGAACCGAGGGGTTTGAACTTCCTTCTTTGCTTCATATGGGATTTTCTTATGATTACTATTTTACCAATAAAATGTTTTTAAGAGGATTGGGTAGTTTTACTTCTAACGCATTTTCTCTAGACCAATTTGGTGCAGGATTGGAGTTTTTCTTCCAAGACTTAGTAGTCCTTAGAGTTGCTTACAAGACAGAAGTTGGTTCTGCTGATTTGGAACAACAAAATATTTATTCCGGATTGGCAGGAGGAGTTACAGTAAATGTTCCTATTTCAAAGAAGAATAAGAATAAGGTTGCTATTGACTACTCTTATAGAGCAACTCACGTATTCAAAGGGTCTCATAACTTTGGATTACGTATATTGATATAATAGTTTATGTGAGTCTTGATTTAGAAGAGCACAATAAATAATTTTTTTACTTAGCGTTTCTATTCTATTATGGGTAGAAACGTTAAGTTTTTATAAAATATAGTGAAATAATGGCAGGATATAATTATATGACCAAAGAGGGGTATGATAAGTTGATGGCAGAGATTGAAGATTTGAAAGTCAATGGTAGAAAAAAAGCAGCTCAAGCAATAGCCGAAGCAAGAGAAAAAGGCGATTTGTCTGAAAATGCCGAATATGATGCAGCAAAAGATGCTCAAGGTATGCTTGAAATGAAGATAAATGAGCTTGAGACGATGATAGCAAAAGCTAGAATTATAGAAGAAGATTCTATAGATACCTCTTCTGTTGCCGTACTTACAAAGGTAACCATAAAGAATGTTAAAAATAATTTTAAAGTTACCTATAAACTTGTTTCAGAGTCAGAAGCGGACTTGAAGCAAAAGAAAATTTCTGTGGATTCCCCCATGGGAAAGGGACTTCTGGGTAAAAAAGTAGGAGATATAGCAGAAATAAGCACTCCGGGAGGCGTAATGCAGTTTGAAATAATTGAGATAACGATATAGAATAACTTAGAGTAAATATGTTGGTTTAGTGGATAAAAATTTGGCAAATTCTCACGATAGATTTTTCAAAACTCTTTTTTCAAGGAAGGAGGAAATAAGGGATTTTATTATCAAAACATTTCCTGAAAAACTGGTTCAAAATCTTAATCTTAAAACCTTAGAACTTGATAAAAGTGAGTATATCGATGAAAACCTGAAGTCCAGTTTTTCTGATATTGTTTATAACTGTATTTATGGTAATAGCACAAAGGTCAAGATTTCGTTACTTTTTGAACATAAAAGTTATATTGAAAAGTATCCACATTTACAAATTTTGGGCTATAT
>PDWI01010094.1_pt1 | contig 10641 bp, 9 predicted proteins | sample 1430891 | NCBI WGS metagenome assembly PDWI01 (sample SAMN01162508, study PRJNA174530) | Oral metagenome, whole genome shotgun sequencing project. | biome: Marine environment; feature: Marine mammal; material: Swab sample of the gingival sulcus; isolation source: swab sample of gingival sulcus... | reverse complement strand
ATAATTAACAAAATGACCAATAAATTTGCCGCCACCGGCCAACCTATGCAACCTGTAACCGGCCCTGCCGTTTGGGATCGTGCTGAAATTTCAGCCGATAACAGTTGGCAATATCATCTTAGCGACGAAACCCTCGCTGAGATTAAGGCCAATTTAAAAGCGCTGACCGTTGACCCCGGCGCAGTGGTGTTAAAAGACGTTAACCCCGATAATTTTCCGCTGCCCAGTTTTGCCAGCCAGGCTAAGGAAATCGCCGACCAAATCGGTTGCGGCAGGGGAATCGTGCGGCTTTCCGGGCTGGATGTGGAGAATTACAGTTTGGATGAGGCCAAACTCGTCTACAGCGGCATTTGTAACCACATAGGCATCACCGTTTCTCAAAGTCACAAGGGCGATTATATCGGCGAAGTCATGGATTTTCGCAACGACGATGACCCGCGCCGCTACCACAATGGTGGTGAATTTATTATGCACCGCGACCCCACCGCTGATGTCGTCGGGTTATTGGCGATTCGCAAAAGCATGGAAGGGGGCCACAGTCGATTGATGAGCGCCGGCACCGTTCACAATGCCCTGTTACAAGATTACCCTGAATTGATGGAGACCATTTATAAAGGTTTTTATTATCAAAGAACTACGCCTGATCGCGGCGATACGGATTTATATACGCCCTACCGCATCCCGGTGTTTGATTTTAGAGAAACGGGGGAGTTTATGTCGCATTATATCCCCGGTTTTAGCGAGTTTTATCAAGAACGCGATAAACTACCCAAGGATCACATTGAAGTCAAGGCCCAAGATGCCATCAAAGATGTGCTCTGGAATCGCCCGGAGCTCTATTTGGAAAATATGATGGAGCCGGGAGATATGCAATTTGCCAGCAACCGGGTTTGTCTGCACGCGAGAACCGACTATAAAGATTATCCTGAAATTGAGAGAGCCCGCTTGCTGCTGCGCGTTTGGTTGCAGTTGCCCAATTTAAGCACCGTGCCAGCCCATATGGAAATGTTTGAAAACCGCGACCGTGCAAACGGCGGTATTGAACAACTCAAGACGGCGTAATCGGCGAAAGGTTTCAAAGATAAAAAAAGCCCCCCTGGTATATATTTCATATATCAGGAGGGCTTGGGATAAAACGCCTTCAATTAGACCAAAGTCACATCGTCAAAGTCTTGGTTGGGGAAATAATCTTCACAGCCACCTTCACGATAGACATCGGCTGTTGCACAGTGCAAACCACCACCAAAAGCATAGGCATCACGGAAATGCACCGGGATAACATTCATGCCCAATTTATCCATTTGCTCCAGCTGATGCACCTCTGATGCTTCTACGATAACGGTTTTATGGTCGAGTACCAAACAGTTCATTGACAACCACACCGAACTGTAGCAAAGCGGTGGCGGGTTTTTATGCGCCGGCTGTGCCGCATCTACGATTTGCCAGTCATTTTTCTCAAATACCTTACGTTGTTCTTCAGGTAAGCGACGGTGAGGGTTGTTGATAATCAAACCGGGGCGCAAGGGCACAAACGTCGCATCAATATGAATCGGGTACGGGTCGCCCGGGAAGTTAACAGCATGGACGCGGAAATTCGGGTATTTACGCTTAAACCATTCCATGGCTTTTCTATTGGTGGTTAAACCATGCTGAATAAATAAGTCTTTACCTACACGCATAATATCAGCAGCGTCAAAGAGAATTTCTTCTTCGGTAGTGACAAAGTCTTTATTGGCGGTTCTTTGTAAACGCTCCTCAATACTAATATGCTCAGCGTAGTAGTTATGTTTATAGGATTTGTCGGTTAGTCTTGGGCGCGGCGCCTGTGTCCATAAAAACTCGGGGTCTTCGTTGAAATACTTAGATAACAACGGCCTAAAGGCCAAATATTCCCAATAACGACAACGGAATGACATCGCCGCTTCGATAATTTCATTACCAATGGTGAGCAAGGTATCGCGCGGCGGCATGCAAGTCATCATCGAATCATTTTTAAAATCCGGAGTAATCACCGGCTGATTCCACTGTAACGGTTCAGGGCGGTCAACTTTAACACCGCGTTCTTCTAACACTTTGACCAAATTATCCAGTTGGGCGTTGGCTTTCTCAACGGTTTCCAACGGTCGTGGCCCCCACATGCCGCGCATTTCACAATCAAGCGGTACTTTTTCTGAGGTGGCAGGCTCTTCCGGTGGGATACAGCTGTGATCAGCGCGTCCGACAATCACATGTTTTAGGGGGTCAAAATCATTCCACGAATTGACAATTTTAGTCATGGTAGTTCTCCTGTATAGTATATGGACTATTTTTATTTTGCTATTAGCTAGTTAGCTGAAGCTATTATAGCAAAAAAACAGACAAAATAACTGATTTTATTCGCTGTAAAGGCTTGGCAAAATGTGCCGTTTGTACAACGGTTTATCTTATAAATTTTTTTCGATTTTTTTCAACATCGCACGAAAACTGCTACGGTCGGTCATCACATGTATATCGGCGATACTGCGGTAAATCGTGTGGCGCTGTTCGCGTAAGTGTCTAAGTTTTTCACGCAGATTACCGCCTTGGACAATCGGGCGTTTTTTATCATGTCTTAGGCGTTTGTATTGTTGCTCTAAGCCAACGTCAACGTGCACGATCAAGCGCTGACAAAGAATGGCTCTGCGGCAGCCTTCGGTCAGCACACAGCCACCACCGGTGGCAATAACGGCATGGTTTTGCTGTGCTAAGATATCGCTTAAAATTGTTAGTTCGCGCTGGCGAAAACCTGCCTCGCCCTCGGTATCAAAAATCATTTGAATGTTAACGCCCAAACGCCGTTCGATGGCCTCATCGACGTCGATAAACGGGCGTTTTAAATACTTGGCCAGCTTTTTGCCCAGTGTGGTTTTACCGGCACCCATCGGGCCGATTAGAATAATGTTGTCTGACATAATGGATGCAATGCCTAAAAATAGATAAGCGTTATTCTACCGAATGGTATCATTTGTGCCAACTGCTTATGCAAGCAAGCATGCACGGCAACGCTAGGCCACCGCATAAACTTTATCTTGATACGACGCGATTTTGCCTTGGCATTGCTTTTTCTTGGTGCTTTGGGTATCGTAACTGTTTTAGTCACCATTACGAGGAAAAATCATGAAATCTAAAGCAGCTGTTGCTTTCGCCGCCGGCGAGCCCTTAAAAATTGTCGAAATCGATGTTGCACCGCCGCAAGCCGGTGAGGTGCTGGTCAAAATCTCGCATACCGGTGTTTGTCACACCGATGCTTTTACCTTATCCGGGGATGATCCGGAAGGCATATTCCCTGCCGTTTTAGGTCATGAAGGCGCCGGTGTGGTAGTCGAAGTGGGCGAGGGTGTGAGCAGTGTTAAACCCGGCGATCACGTGATCCCACTATACACCCCGGAATGCGGCGAGTGTAAATTTTGTACGTCCGGGAAAACCAATTTATGCCAAAAAATCCGCGCAACCCAAGGTCAGGGGCTGATGCCCGATGGCACGACACGGTTTAGCTATAACGGTGAGCCGATTTATCATTATATGGGCACTTCGACATTTAGTGAATACACGGTGGTGGCGGAAATTTCGCTGGCAAAAATCGATGCGACCGCGCCGCACCATGAGGTCTGTTTGCTGGGTTGCGGTGTAACTACCGGTATCGGTGCGGTAAAAAATACGGCCAAAGTCGAAGCCGGTGCCTCCGTGGCGATTTTTGGCCTGGGTGGCATTGGTTTGGCGGCCATCCAAGGGGCGAAAATGGTGGGTGCCAAACGTATTATCGCCATCGATATCAACCCGTCCAAATTTGCCTTGGCCGAACAGATGGGAGCCACCGATTGCGTTAACCCCAAAGATTACGACAAACCGATTCAAGAGGTGATTGTCGAATTAACCGATGGTGGTGTGGATTATTCGTTTGAATGTGTGGGCAATGTCAATTTGATGCGCGCTGCCCTGGAATGTTGCCATAAAGGTTGGGGCGAATCGGTGATTATCGGGGTTGCCGGGGCAGGGCAGGAGATTTCTACGCGCCCGTTCCAGTTAGTGACTGGGCGTGTGTGGCGCGGTACGGCCTTTGGCGGCGTACGCGGCCGTAGCGAGTTACCGGGCATGGTGCTGCAAGCGATGCAGGGCGAAATTGACTTAAAACCGTTTATTACCCACACCATGGGGCTGGATGATATCAATACAGCGTTTGACCTGATGCACGAGGGGAAATCGATTCGCACGGTGATTGATTACAGTTTATAGTGTTTTTGTAATACTTTTTTGAATCTTTTGCATAAACGCCTACATGTGACAATTTCCCAGCAATACAGCGATTCGCTGGACAAGCTTCGTTGCGCGGTACTCGAAATTGACCCGTTCGGCGTTTGTGCAAAGGTTTCTTTAAGTGATTATGATTGTGATTGATTTACGGTGTCCAGTCATGCGGATAGGGGGTGATGGGACGACCTGTCTCAACCACTTCAAAATCACTTAAGGTAACATCGGATAATTGCCTGAGGACTTCGTCATCCCAGGCATCATGGTGTTCGCCCGAGATAAACATATTACCACCGGTGTCGGTTAAAATTATGCCGTATTTTTTCATGGCAGTTAAAATAACCTGAATGGGCTTGTCGAAACCACTGATGTCAAACCCGGCCTTTAACCTCAACTGCAAACCCATCGGTGGTTTATTGGCGTCATGGCCGCCCCGTCCGTCAGAGTGTGTGGCCGGCGGAATATAAGCAGCCTGAATGCTGCTCAAAGTGAATCTAATGGCATGGTTTATTTCCTGATCGACATGGGTTTCCTGATAGCGGATTAACCCCGGTAAAATAGCTAGTCCGGATGCATCTGCGGATGTCCAATCCAATGGTCTTTGTTGGTTTTGACTTAAATCCCAAATCGCTCCGGAGCCGCCGCTCCATTGATTGTTACTAAACTGTGCATCATATATTTCATATAGCATGCAAGTGTCTTGCTGTAATATCAATATGTGTCTGTCATCGCCTCCCTCTATGTTTGGATTGGCAGGTATCGGGTAACAGCCGGTGTCTGCATTGTTGTTTGTATTGCAAGCGTTGGCATTAAGGTCGGATTCGTCCCAATACGCAAATTTTATGGGTACAAAGGCTTGATTATTGGGAATGACGTTGTAAGGGATGCCGATGTCTGTGTTTTGCCATACCGTACCAAAATCAGCATGCAATGGCGTGTCTCCCCCTACGCTGCTGATGTAAGCGGCGTTATTTTCGTGTACCGGCAAATCATCAATGGCGGTGTTCCAGATGTTATTCTGCGGTAAAATTTGGCAACCGGCGAGTATCGGGGCATTGGTTCCTTCAAAGGAAGTCATAAAAACCACTCCGCTCTTGTTATTGGGTAAATTATTGATGTCGTTTGCCAGTGCCGTATTGGATAAACCGCTATTAAGCAACAAAGCAGACAAGGAAAGCAAAACAGGAAAATATTTAATCATTTTTTATTCGCCAACGTAGTTACACGCAGCCCTCATATATCTCCAATAAACTACTAGAATAATATTAAAGCAAACAGGGTGTAAAGTCAACAGGAATAAATGGTTTGACTTTGGATTAGAGGTTGCGGGGAAAGGATTTTAGCGCATGCCCCAACCGTGACCGGCGATAAATGATTGTCCTGTAAAAGCACCGGTGGGGTGAGCTGCCAAAAATACGGTAATATCGGCAATATCGGCAACGGTGGTAAATTCCTTATCTACAGTCTGACCTAACATAATGTCATTAATCACCGTTTCTTCGCTAACACCTTTTTCTTTGGCTTGTTGCGGAATTTGTTTTTCAACCAAAGGCGTTTTCACAAAACCCGGGCAGATAACGTGGGTATGAACTTTTTTCTCACCACCCTCTTTGGCAACGGCTCTGGCTAGTCCCAGTAAACCGTGTTTAGCCGTAATATAAGGGGCCTTAAATAGCGAAGCTTCGTGCGAATGTACAGAGCCCATATAAATAATCTTGCCACCTTGTGATTGTTTATACATGACGTTTAACGCTGCTTTAGTTGTTAAAAACGCGCCGTCCAAATGAACCGCCAACATCTTTCGCCACTGCGATAATGATAAGTCTTGTACAGGGCTTATCGTTTGCACACCGGCATTGGACAGCAAAATATCAAAACGTCCGTAAACAGACATTAACTGAGCCACGCCATTATTGACGCTATCTTCGCTGGTGACATCCATATCCAGCACGATAGCACGCTGTCCCGCTTGTTCAATCATGGATACGGTTTTTTTTGCACCCGCTGTATCAATATCGGCAACGCCAACAGCAGCACCTGCCTGTGCCAGTGCTACGGCAACACCGCGCCCCAAACCACTGCCTGCGCCCGTGACCAAAGCAACTTTTTGTTCCAAGTTATTCATTGTAGCCTCTGTGGTCAATTGACCAGGTTTAAAAAACTAACAAAAAACCTCGTCAAGACGAGGTTTTAAATAAGTTAACAAAATTTAGCGCTTATGACTGCTCTTTGATAAACGCTCGGGCATTTAAATAGGCGCGCTCTGAGACATCAACATAAGCGGCAGAATCCTCTCTGAATGCTTTAAATGATTCATAAACACGCTTAGACAAGTCATCTTTTTTTGCCACTTCGGCAACGACCTCATCAGAGATTTTCACCAATTCTTTCAGTACAGCGTCTGGGAACTTTTTCAACTGAACGCCATGTTTATTGACTAATTCATTGAGTGCCTTGCCATTGCGTGCATTGTATTCGGCAAACATATCTTCATTAACGATACGACAAGCATCTTTGACCAAACCTTGCAAATCATCGGGCAGTGCCTCAAATGCCTCTTTATTAATCATACACTCCAAAGTAGAGCCGGTTTCATGCCAACCTGGGTAATAGTAATACTTCGCTGCTTTGTATAGACCAAAGGCCAAATCATTATACGGGCCAACCCACTCGGTTGCGTCAATAGCGCCGGATTGTAGCGAGGTGAAGATTTCTCCGCCAGGTATGGTTACCGGTGTGCCACCTAGACGCTTCAGTGCTTCGCCGCCCAAACCGGGAATACGCATTTTCAGGCCTTTTAAATCATCAATGCTGTTGATTTCTTTATTGAACCAGCCACCCATTTGTACACCGGTATTGCCGGCTGGGAAAGCAACGAGATTGAATGGCTTGTAAACTTCGTGCCATAATTCTAAACCACCACCGTAGTAAAACCACGCTGTCATCTCGTCAGCTGTTAAACCAAATGGTACCGAAGTAAAAAATTGAACTGCTTCACTTTTGCCTTTCCAATAGTAAGCTGCGGAATGTCCCATTTGTGCCGTGCCATTAGAAACGGCATCAAACACTTCCATGGCAGGGACTAATTCACCTGCACCATAAATGGTCACTTTAATACGACCGGCTGTCATTTGGGTGATTTTTTCGGCCAATAAGTTGGCGCCAGTACCTAAACCGGGGAAGTTTTTAGGCCAAGTCGTCACCATTTTCCAGTTAACAACCTTATCACTCGCAGAAGCTGTTGTCGTTACTGTTGTTGCCGCTGCAGCAACCCCGGCAGTTTTTAAAAAATTTCTTCTTTTCATGGTTTTTTATCTCGCTACTATCAATAAAATTGCTTCATATATTATATGTTTTTTTAAATATTGTCCATCAAAACCTTTCACGGTTTTGGGCAAAAAAGCGGTGCTGCCATAATGAACACTGCTAAAAAATAACGGGAGACTGCGGCGTTACCATCAGACCACCGTGATGTTGTGGATAAATCATCCACCGTTAGTGGAGTGATTTTTTTCTACAAAGGCTAAAAATGCCTGATTTTTCCTTATTATTTTTATCTAAGCATCTAATTTATATATGGTTTAATCTTAATTGCTTATGCTTCCCACAATAGTCCACTTTTTAAAAAATAATCCAAAAAAAGCTGTGGATAACTCTGTGAATAGTATTTTTTCTATAAATTAGTATTGTTAATCCTATTATTTAATTGGCTTTATTCTTATCTTTACGTATAATGACGATATGTGGAAGAATGTGGGAAGTAATTTTTCCCGTAATAACAAAATCAGCAGAGAATAATCGGTGTTTAAAGGTACGCAAAAACTATCTATGGACAGCAAAGGTCGCATTTCGATACCGACCAAGTATCGTGCTGCCCTGACGCCGTTGGTGCTGGTGCCTAACCCGATTGCCGGTGAGCCGTGTTTGTTGATTTATCCGCCTGATGTTTGGCAAACGATTGAAGCCGAAATTGCTGCTCGACCCAATACCCGCGCTAATCGTATGACCAAGCGTAAATTTTTGGGAGCTGCCGAAGATATCACCATGGATAGCAATGGTCGCGTGTTGATTAAGCCCGACTTTCGCAACAAAGTGAATTTGGGCAAGAAAGTCTTGCTGATTGGCCAGGGTAATAAATTGGAATTATGGAGTGAAACCGAGTGGGAGGCCTTTGATACCGAAGACCACGATGAAGCTTATCAGGCTGAATTGGAAGCCTTGCCGTTTTAGCGTTTAGCTTTGCGTTTTGGGCGGCTGGTTTAATGGTTGGTTTTTATCTGTCTGTAAATATTAACCCTGTTGGTTGCCGGTTGGCCGGCATAAGCGCTGATGAATAAAGCCGAACATATTACCGTTTTACTGCAAGAGGCTGTTGAAGCCCTGCAAATTGACCCCGATGGTTGCTATTTTGATGGCACCTTTGGGCGCGGTGGGCACAGCCGGGCGATTTTGGCAAAACTGGGGGAGCGCGGGCAACTATATGCCACCGACCGTGATCCGCGAGCTGCCGCAACGGCGGCGGCCATCACCGATACGAGATTTCATTTTCGACGTGGAGAATTTTCGCGGTTTACTAAGCATTTTCCTGAGCTGGGGGCGGCCAGCTTAGACGGAATTTTACTGGATTTAGGGGTATCGTCGCCGCAACTGGACGAGGCCGAGCGCGGGTTTAGCTTCTCACGCGAAGGCGAGCTGGATATGCGTATGGACCCCGATACCAAGCTCACTGCCAAGTGGTTCGTTAATCACGCTGATTACGGCGAACTTGTGAATGTCATCGCTTGCTTGGGCGAGGAGCGCTTTGCGAAACCCATCGCAAAACACATTATAAAAGCGCGCTCGGCCAAAATGATAACAACGACAACACAATTGGCAGCGATTGTGAGTCGTGCCATACCGGCACGTTTTCACACTCCGGGTCGCCATCCGGCGACCCGGACTTTTCAAGCGATTCGCATGTATGTGAATCGCGAAATGGATGAATTAAAAATGGTGCTGGAGCAAGCGTATTCGGTACTAAAACCCGGCGGGCGCTTGGTGGTGATTGCTTTTCATTCGTTGGAAGACAATACCGTGAAGCAGTTTGTCGCAGATAAAGCAGGGCAAGAATTGCCGCCGGAAATCCCGGTTAGCGATTCGGCGTTGTTTAAAAAGGTCAAGCTGACCGGGCGTCCAATTCGCCCGTCAGCTGAAGAAATTGAACGCAATCCGCGTTCACGCAGTGCAATGATGAGAGTGGTGGAAAAATTATGAAAAGCATGATGATTTTAGGTGCAATGGTGGTGTCTTTAGCAATAGGCGCGGTGCAGGTGGCCGAATCACGGTATCACGCTCGCCAATTAATGAGCGATATTCAAAGTACAAAAACCGCGCGTGATGATATGCGTCTGGAATGGAGTCAATTGGTTTTGGAGGAATCGACCTTAACCGATGAGGCTATTATTTACCAAATGGCAGAAAGTAACCTGAAAATGGCATTACCCACCGCACAAGATGTGGTCTATCGCTTGCATTAATCAGCAAGTGAATGCTGCACATTAATGAATTATCTAAAATAAATCAGCGATGAGAAAGTTTGTTTCACCGTATGGTGCTACTGCCAGACGCAACGTGGTTTTAGCGTTGTTGGCTTTATTTGCTACCGCCGTACTGGGGCGGGTGGTATATTTGCAGGTTTATCAGGCTGAATTTTTAGTTAAAAAAGGCAATAACCGCTTTGTTCGCATGCACAAAGAACCGGCGCTGCGGGGTACCATTGTCGATCGCAATAACGTGCCGCTGGCAGTCAGTACACCGGTCAGCAGCTTGTGGGTTAACCCCAAAGAAATTTTAGACCACCCCGATGCCATTGCTACATTGGCCAATGCCTTGGGCTATCCGTTAAATCGCTTACAGCAACGTGTTCAGGACAAAAAAGATGCGACTTTTATGTATGTGCAGCGGGGGATGGAGCCGGCCGTGGCAACAAAAATTACGCAAAAAAAATTGCCTGGTGTTTACAGTCAGCGTGAATATCAACGCTTTTATCCGTCGTCGGATGTCACGGCACAGATTATCGGTTTTAACAATATCGATGACGAAGGCCAAGAAGGCATTGAACTGATGTACAACGAATGGCTGGCGGGTACGGCCGGCTCGTCGGAAATTGTGCGGGATTTGCGTGGCCGCGTGGTCGATATACTACAAGAAATCAAACCGCCGGTGCAAGGCCAGGGGTTACAGCTAACGATTGATAAGCGGATTCAATATTTAACCTATTTGGCCTTGTTGGAAACTACCAAAACCTTTAGCGCCAAATCGGCCACGGCAGTGATGTTGGATGCTAAAACGGCTGAAGTGTTGGCGATGGTATCGGTGCCGTCCGGCAACCCCAAT
>PDWI01010092.1_pt1 | contig 10642 bp, 8 predicted proteins | sample 1430891 | NCBI WGS metagenome assembly PDWI01 (sample SAMN01162508, study PRJNA174530) | Oral metagenome, whole genome shotgun sequencing project. | biome: Marine environment; feature: Marine mammal; material: Swab sample of the gingival sulcus; isolation source: swab sample of gingival sulcus... | reverse complement strand
CGGGATGGCCGGCATGGGCGGTATGGGCGGCATGGGCGGTATGTCCGGCATGGGCGGTATGTCCGGCATGGGCGGAATGGGCGGTATGTCCGGCATGAGTGGCATGGGTGGTATGCCCGGCTACAGCGGTGGCTGGGAGTGTACACAGTACACCGTAGTGGTCAGCACTGGTGGCAGTCCGATTGGCATGAGCGGCATGTCCGGTATGGGCGGTATGTCCGGTATGGGTGGCATGTCGGGAATGTCCGGTATGGGCGGCATGTCAGGCATGGGTGGCATGTCGGGAATGTCCGGTATGGATGGCACGTCGGACAACTGACCCCCCAATTACCAAACCTCTGGTCCCTATGGCTAGGTCACGTTTGCGAGGGGGCGGTTCGCCGCCCTCTCATCTCACCCCAAAAAACAGGGAATGTGGCACATCATGACAAACAATAAGTTCCTATTGGCAATAAGCTCCTATTGGTGATCTTCGCCGTTATTGTGATCGCTGCTGCAGCATTTTAAAGTTCGCGCTCTGACGAAAACAGTGGATGAGCCGACGGCACGACACAGCACGACACTAACGGAGGCAGCAGGCGACAATAAAGCGGCTGCACTAGGATCCGTGTTCGATGAACGTAATTGGGTTCGCACCCTCTGGGAAGACAGTGCTGACGGAACTCGGGTCTGCAACCAATGGTCCGTAAGGCGCACAGCAGCGCCGTAGGGACAGTAGACAGTTATCCCGAAACAGTTATCCCGGCAGCTTAACGGATACCTCGGCAGTTCTGGTCAATAGAACTAAGCCGGGATCCCGCAACCGAAGATAGGATATAAGCAGATGAAGATCATAGAGCGGCTCCTTATTGCCTTGAGCTTGATCTTGTGCGTGGCAATAGCCGGACTGGGACTGTTCTGGGCAGGTACGGCGCTGAAAATGGTGGCACTCGGTTCGCCGGTTGCCGCAAAGACGCGGATGGCCTTTGCGACGTCAGCGCCGGTTTCCGGGACTGATGAGTCGAATACAGAGCGGGCTTCCACTGAGATTGCCGAGGTGGCCACCGATCCTGCCGCAACGGCTGTGAGCGCGGTTGCAGGCGAAAAAGTGTTCAAGAAGTGCAAGGCTTGCCACGGGGCGGAAGCTGACAGCGGAAACAAGACCGGCCCCGCGCTTTGGGGCATTATCGGACGGCCTGTCGCCTCGGTTGCTGATTTCGGCTATTCTGACGCACTGACCGCATTGACTGGTCAGGCTTGGGATGTGCCCGCACTGCAGGCTTTCCTGGAAAACCCGAAGTCTTATGCCGCAGGCAACAAGATGAGTTTTGCCGGGCTGAAGAAAGAAGCGGATCGCAACAATCTGATTGCCTATCTCGGACAACAGTCTGACACACCTCTGGATGCGGTCGCCCTGGGGTTTGCCGCAGCGGCGGCCACTGCTGTTGCAGAAGGTGACTCGGGAGAGGTTGATGAGGTGGTCGAGATTGACCCCGTCCCCTATCCCGACGGTGTGACCTATCACAATCCGCCAGAGCCTACGCCGGAGCGTTCGACTGAAATCGCGGCACTGGCAGCTGAACTGGAAGCTCTTGCTCCGACGCTTGACTATGAACGCGCGCGATACCATCCACTGCATTTTCCACCTGCCGCAGCCAGCGCCAGCAATCAGGAGTGTTTAGTTTGCCATCAGGACATCCTGACACACAAGCCACGCAGCGCCTCACCCGCCGGTGTTGAAATTGATGACACTCTGGCCTGGTATCAAACGCTGGACACCTATTCTGGTGATCAACAATCCTTCCACTATCGCCATTTGGAAAGTGATTATGCCAAAGAGGTGATGAATCTGCAGTGCAGCTTCTGTCACAAGGGCAACGACCCGCGTGAGGAAAGCCCCGACATGGTCCCGACACGTGCTGCGTTCAGCGCGTCAGCTAAGCCTGAGTTTACCCTGCGGAAAATGGTTAACCCGTCTGAAACCTGTCTGCGCTGTCACGGCAGCTTCCCCTACGAGACAATGGATCTGGAGGGGCCATGGCACGAGATCCGCGCGGATATGGAATGGCCCGAAGCGCCCAACGGTTGCCTGAGCTGCCATGCTGAAAGCTACCGTACCGTGCGGCATCAGGTGAACTATCTGAATTCGGAGAATATCGAGCGTATCGCTCGCGAAGGGTCTTCGGACAGCTGCTATGGCTGCCACGGGGGACGGTCCTGGTACCGCATTTCCTATCCCTATCCGCGTCATGCCTGGCCCGATATGGACCCCGAGGTTCCGGAGTGGGCGGCTGACCGACCGACCGAATCCGATGCCGAATTTGCTTTGCCAACCGCTGAATAAGGAGTGGGGCTGATGACTGAACATGATCTGCGCGAAACCGCCGAGACACTGGAAAGCCAATCGCGTCGCGAGTTTCTGAAAACCACTGCTGCCACCGCTGCTGCGGGGCTGGTGCTGGGGGCCAGTGCACAAAAGGCGAAAGCCTTTGCCTATGAACCCTATCCCACCGATGACGAACTGGAGACGGTGGTGACGAGTTGCGCACACAATTGTGGTTCACGCCACATGTTGGTGGCGCACAAGAAGGGAGACGTGATTGTGCGGCTCTCTACCGACAACGGCTCGTATCAGGGTGATGCCTATGGCACCGATACCGAGGAAAAGCCGCAGGTACGGGCCTGTTTGCGCGGACGCTCTTATCGGTTGCGACTCTATTCGCCCGAGCGCCTCTTGTATCCGATGAAACGGGTCGGCAAGCGCGGCGAAGGCAAGTTCAAGCGTGTGAGCTGGGATCAGGCGCTGAGCGAAATCGCCGAGCGTATGGTGCACATCAAAGACACCTACGGGCCACAGGCACTCGTTGACCAGTCTTATGCTGGGGCCTCTTACGGGGTTTTGCATAAATCCGACCAGATTGAAGGCCTGTTGGGCCGGTTCATGGGGATGTTTGGCTGTCGTACCTCGAGCTGGTCTGTTCCTTCTTATCAGGGCACCACTTTTTCGTCGCGCACCACTTTCGGTACGATTGAAGACGGCAACGAGGATGATGCCTTTGCCCATTCCAAGCTGATCATCATGTGGGGCTGGAACCCGGCCTATACCTTCCATGGCGGCAACACGTTCTACTATATGCGTATGGCCAAGCAGCGCGGCTGTAAATTTGTGCTGGTCGATCCGCAGTATACCGACAGTGCCTCGGCCTATGACGCCTGGTGGATTCCGATCAAGCCCAATACCGATGCCGCGATGATGGCCGGGATGGCCTATTGGATCTTTGACAACTATTGGCACGATCAGGAGTTCATAAACCGCTTCGTGCAGGGTATGGACGAAGGCACCATGCCGGGTTGGGCTGCTGGACAAGAGAGCTTCAAGGAATACCTGCGGGGTGACCGCGACGGCATTCCCAAAACCCCGGAATGGGCCGCCGAGATCTGTGGTGTGTCTGCGGACGACATCAAGAAGCTGGCCGAGATGTATGCCACCACCAAGCCCGCCGCGTTGAAAGCCAGCTGGGCCCCGGGCCGTAACGCTTATGGCGAACAGTATAACCGCATGGCGGCGGCGCTTCAGGCGATGACCGGCAATATCGGTGTTCTGGGCGGTTGCGCCGAAGGTGTGGGCAAGGCTTGGCATTCCGAGGCAGTGGCTTATCCCTATGACGAATTTGCCAATGTCTGGTACGCGTCGATCAAGTCGGACCGTTGGGCGCATATCGTGCTGAACTATCCCAATGTCAGCCGCGAGGAAGCCGGACTGTGGCCGCGAAGCGACCATCTGGACGGGGTTATCCCGAACATCCGGGGTATTTTCTGGCAAGGCTCGGATTGGCTGAACCAGTTGACCAACATCAACAAGGAAATCGAGGCGATCCGTAAACTTGATAGCTATGGCGAGGGCGAGAGCCTGCTGGTCTGTATGGACAGCACAATCACCCCCACCGGTATCTGGGCGGACTACCTGTTGCCGATTGCCACCCACTTTGAGCGGCATGACGTGGCGCTGCCCTGGTACAAGGGGCACTACTATATCCACCGGCCCAAGGTGATTGAACCGATGGGTGAGAGCAAATCGGACTTCCAGGTCTTTACCGAACTGGCATACCGGTTGGGGTTTGGCGAAAAATACAACCCCAAAGCCACAAGGGACTATTTCAATAATCCCGACGATGTGGACGAGGCCTATCTGGTCGACTGGTGGCACAAGGTGCAGGACCACCAGGGCGTTGATTGGGACTGGGAGACCTTCAAGAAACGCGGCGTCTACAAGTTTGTTTTGCCTCAGCCGCATGTGGCCTTCCGCGATCAGATCGAGAACGGTAAACCGTTCAATACGCCTTCGGGCAAGATCGAGATTTTCTCGACCACGCTGGCACAGACGCCGGATTGGTCGCGGACGCAATACGGCTACTACATTCCAGCAATTCCAAAATGGATCGAACCGTTTGAGAGCCTGAACCACCCGCTGACCGCGAAATTCCCGTTCCACATGATCAGCCCACACCCGCGTTGGCGGACCCACTCGATCTTCAACAACATCCCATGGCTGCGTGAGACCTTTAGTCAGGAAACCACGATGAACGCCAGCGATGCGCGGAAACTGGGGATCAAGACCGGCGACATCATCGAGGCCTGGAATGACCGCGGTAAGGTGGTGACACCTGTATATGTGACCGAGCGCTGTATGCCCGGCGTTGTGGTGCTGCATGAAGGGGCCTGGATGGACGTTGATGAAGATGGCGTTGACCGCTCGGGCAACCCGGATTTCCTGACAGCAGACGAACCGTCACCTGCCGGGGCGTTCGCCTATAACACGGTGCTTTGCAACGTTAAGAAATCCGATCTCGATCACCGTCCCGGCTGGGATCAGCTCTCAACCGCGCGGAGCCACGTGTTCCGTCGCGACCTCTGAGCGCGAAGGAGGACCAAAGATATGGCCAACAAGGTTGATAAAGACCGGATCAAGGAAAACGTCGCGCGGATGAAGCGTGAGACCTATGTGCCGGTGGTGCCCGAAATGCAGATGGGCTTTGTCCACAACAATGTGGATTGCATCGGTTGCCGCGCCTGTGAAATGGCGTGCAAGGACAAGAACGGCCTGGCACCGGGACCGCGCTTTCGCAGAGTGCAGTATATTGAGGGCGGAACGTTCCCGGATGTTTTTGCCTTCAAGATCAACATGTCCTGCAACCACTGCGCGGAACCGGCCTGTTTGCCAGCGTGCCCCACGGGGGCAATCTGGAAGCGGGCGGACAATGGCGTGGTGGACATTGACAGCACGCTTTGCATCGGGTGCCGTAAATGTGAAGCCGCTTGTCCTTTCGGAGCGCCGCAGTTTGACCCGGAAGAAAACGTGGTCAAGAAATGCAACATGTGCATTGACGAGTTGGAAGCGGGGCGCAAACCCTATTGTGTTGCTGCTTGTATGATGCGGGTTCTAGATGTCGGCCCGATCAACGAAATTGCAGAGGGTAGTTATGATACCAAGGCTGTCGGTCCCAACGACGAGGTCGTGCGTCAGGTGCGGTCCATGGCTGATCCGGAACTGACCAACCCATCCATCAGGTTTGTTCCTCACTCCAAAGGATTGCCTGAAGAATGACCGTGGTTGAGTCACAAACACCGACCCAAACACAGATGGCTTTACTTGGGCGACTTGCGGATGGGCTGGATGTGTTGATCCGGTTTTATGATCGCGAGGTGGATGATGCGCTGTTATCGGAGATGTCAGAGCATGGAGTGGCCGAGGGCTTTTCAGAGCTGATGACGACAGAGGAAGGCCAGGCAGCTGTGCTGGCGTTTCGCTCTGCTTTGGCGGCTCTTGGTCCAAGCCCCGACATGGGCGTATTGGATGACTTGGCTGCGAATTATGCCGACCTGTTTCTGACCCATGGGTATCGGGTGGCACCGAACGGATCGGTGTGGCTGACCGAAGACAAATTGGAGCGGCAGCAGCCGATGTTCGACGTGCGGGACTGGTATGCGCATTATGACATAACAGTTCCAGACTGGCGTGTCCGAGCCGACGACCATCTGGTGCATGAGTTGCAATTCGTCTCATTTCTGTGCCGCCTGGAGAACAGTGTGGCTGCGGTTGATGCCGGGCGTTTTCTGGATCTGCATGTCCTGTCCTGGGTGCCGGATTTCTGCACCCGGGCGGAAGAGCGCGTTCAGGCAACGCTTTATGCCGCGCTCATGGCGTTGACACGAAGCTATCTGGAAGAGTTGCGCACTACGCTTGAAATGGTGACGGGGCAGAAGCGGTCTGAACCGAAACGCCTTGTGGAAACAGTTCCGCCGGAAGAAGCGGCACCTTATATACCCGGCACGTCCGAAAGCTGGTAACATGACGCAGCCGGTGCCGGTTATTCAGGGGGAAACCGTTCTTTTTCAGCGTATTGAGGCGGATGGCATTGGTTCGGTATTGACGCAGTTAGAGGAGCTGGCTGCCCTCTATATGAAAGGTATGAAGCGGCTGGTCCTCGTCCGCACGACGATGCGATCACCTGAAATCATGGCAATGAGCAAAGAGGCGGTCGAGCAATTTGACCGCCTATTGGTTTCGCGTGGTCTGGAACCGATGGTCGTAAAGCAGGTTGGGCCAACGTCCAAAGCCGCTGCGGTGCTTCATGCGCAGGCTGAGGAAATCGCGACGACTGCCCGTCGACGTCAACTTTTAAGCCAGATTGCGCCGGATGCCGAGAAAGACGATGTGCCGCCTGCCCTTACAGAATTGCAAACTTTCGGCGCGAATCAGGCGGGTGCGCTATTTGCCGTGGCCCCGGTGATTGACCCCAATGTTTGCACCGGTTGCCATGCCTGCCATCGCGCTTGTCCGGCAGATGTTCTGATTTACATCAACGACAACTCGTCGGGCGGGCGCTATACTGTTAGTCCTGCGGGTTGTGATGCCTGTGGGCTTTGCGTGGATCTCTGCACGCCTTCAGCTATCGGCCTCGCGTTTATGACCCAACGACCGGATGACATCGCTCTGACCAACTGGACCTGCACGGCCTGCGGTGTGCAGGTGCATGCTCCGGTGGCGAATGCGGCCACAGATGGGTTGTGCGATATTTGCCGCCGCACGGGGCACCATAAGAAACTTTTTCAGGTTTTGTCATGAGCTTGCCCGAGCGCCGTCCTGGCCTGACCGGATGGGCGTCGGGAAGTCTGCAACGGCAGTTCGCGCTGATTGCGGCGGTGCTGATTCTGGTCAGTTCAACTGTCCTTCTGTTCTTCGTGATCCGCGAATACCGGGCCAGCATATTCAGGGCACATGAATCGGCGTCAATGAATGTAAACCTGCTGCTGCAATCCTCACTTGAAAACGCAATGATCAAGCGCGATCTGGATGGGCTGCAAGGCATAGTGGCACGACTTGGCGCACAAGAGGGTGTGACAGGTGTGATGATTGCCAATCCGGGTGGTGAGGTCCGGTTTTCTTCATATCCCAATACAATCGGAACCTCATTTGAAGATGCGCAGTTCGGCCTTGCCCGCACCACATTCGAAGCACAGGCCGGCGTTCGGGAATTGAGCGATGGACGCGAGGTGTTGCGCAGCATCAACCCCGTTCGAAATCAACCACAATGTGAAACCTGCCATGGCGCGGTGGCCGATCATCCGGTCAATGGCTTGCTCATTGTAGACTACGACAGCTCTGGCGTTGGGAGGTTGGCGTGGCAGGGGGCACTGGTTCTTGCGACGTTGGGAATTGGTGTCCTGGTGCTGATCGAGGCCGGGTTGTGGTTGGCGCTACGCCGGATTGTTCTGGAACGCATCAACAAGTTGCTGACATCGACAAAGCTGATCGCTTCCGGGGCGTTGTCCGTGCGGACTGAAGTCTCTGGGCAGGACGAAGTCGCCGAACTGGGGCAGAGTTTTGACAACATGGCAGAGCAGCTTGAAAACAAGGTGGACGAGCTACATGCCTCTCGCAATCTTCTGCAGTCGCTCATCGACGCAATACCGGATGGTGTGCGGGTTATCGGTCCCGATTATCGCATTGTCATGGCCAACCAAGCCTATTGCGATCAGGTTGGCGCTCTTGCTGAAGACGTAGCCGGGCAGTTCTGTTATGCGTCCAGTCATCAGCGCGACGTGCCCTGTGTATCAACATTGGTGCGATGCCCGGTCGCGGAGATTCTGGACGGCAACAAAGAGACGCTGACCTGCAGCCATGTGCACAAGGATGCGGAAGGGGCAGACATCGCGGTCGAGGTTTCAGCCGCGCCGGTCAGGATGCCCCTTGACGGGCGGGAAACGGACTGTGTGGTCGAAGCGGTTCGCGATCTGGAAACCAACCTTTCGATTTCGCACAAACAACGTCTGGCCGAGATGGGCATGTTGGCGGCGGGCGTTGCACATGAGGTATATAACCCTCTGGCATCAATCAGCCTGGCGCTACGCTCGATCAAGGGGCAGGAGGGGCTGAGCGATCAATCATTGCAGTATGTTGATGTTGCAGAGACCGAGATTGACAAATGCAGAACGATCACTGACAGCCTGCTTCGCCTTGCCTCTCCGCCAAACGACACTGCCAGTCTCATCGATCTGGCGCAATTGATTGATGACACGCTGTCGCTTTTGCGGTTTGAGGCAGAACAGCGCGGTGTCAACATTACCACGGATATAACCGGTCGGCCGCGTGTCGTAGCCAAAGACAGCGATATCCGTATTCTGATTTTCAATTTGGCGCTCAATGCGATCCATGCCATGCCGAGTGGCGGCGAATTGCGGATCGCCGCGCAGACCAAGGATGATTATGTGGTGATCGGGGTTGACGACACCGGCGTTGGTGTGTCGGAACGCGACAAATCCAAAATCCTGCTACCGTTCTGGTCGCGTCGGTCAGATGGCACACAAGGGCGGGGGCTTGGCCTGGCGATCTGCGCCGCGATCGTGAAACGGCTGGACGGGATGATTGAATTTGAAAGCACGCAGAACAAAGGGACGCGGTTCCGGATATCGCTGCCCGATGGCGGGGAGTTATGTGAATGAGCAATTCTGCGCCCAAAAAGGTTCTAGTTGTAGAAGATGATCGCAGCCTGAACCGGTTGCTGGTCGACCATCTACGGCAGATAGGCTGCGAGGTGGTGGGTGTCGAAACAGGTGCCGGAATGCGCGAGCACCTTGCAGTGAACACGCCTGATCTTATCCTGCTCGACATCCGCCTGCCGGATTGCGACGGTTTCGAGTTGTTGGTCGAAGTCGCGCCGCAAGTCGCGGTGATCGTTATCACTGCCAATGGCGTGGTCGATCAGGCGGTAAAAGCGGTCCGCGCTGGCGCGAGTGACTACATGGTCAAACCCATAGAGTTCGAAACGCTGGAGCTTGCGCTGGACAGGGTTTTCACCACGGCCGAGCTGAAACGCGACGTCGCCTATTGGCAATCCCAGGCACGACGGGGTGCAAACAGCGCGCTAATTGGCTCCAGCCCGCAGATGCACGAACTGCGTGAAATGATCAATCTTTACGGATGCGCTGGACCGGAGGTTCTGATCGAAGGCGAATCCGGGGTTGGAAAGGAACTTGTGGCGCGTGCCATTCATGAAGCCAGCCCACGTTCAGAGGCACGGTTCATACCCATTGACTGTGACCCGGCGCAGGAGAACCTGATTGCATCCGAGTTGTTCGGCCACGAAAAAGGTTTCTATCCCGGAGCTGATACACGACGCGAGGGAATGCTGGAACTTGCGGACAAGGGTACGATTTACCTTTCTGACATTGCCGAAGTGTCGCAGGCTCTGCAAAGTAAAATTCTGCGGGTAATGGAAACTGGTCGGTTTCGGCGCTTGGGGGGAACCGAGGATGTACCCACCGATCTGCGCATCGTTGTTGGTACCTGCCATGATCTACAGCAGCTTGTGCGCGACGGACAGTTTCGGTCAGAATTGTTCTTCCGTCTGAGTGCTTTCCGTATCACGGTGCCGCCCCTACGCACTCGGATCAGTGATGTGGTCGATCTGGCCGAGTATTTCGTCAAGACACGCAACTTTCAACGCGGAGCGGAACGAGAGTTCGCCCCTGAAACATTGAACAAGCTACAGGGATACGACTGGCCGGGGAATGTACGCGAATTGCGTAACGTGATTGAGCGCGGTTTGATTATGTCGACACACGCCAAAATGATCGAACCGGGACACATCGTGCTGGGAACCGGCTTGAATGGCGCTGGGGAGAATGCGCATTGCGATGGTGATTCAACTGTCAGACTGCAATTTACAAACGAACCCACCCTGGAGGAGCTCCGCGCCTCGTATATCCAGCTTTTGGCTGACCGTTATGACGGCAACCGCAGGAAGATTGCAGATGCTTTGGGCATCAGCGAACGCAACACATATCGCTTGATCCGCAAAATGGCAGACGAAGATTGGAATGCAAAAGAGTAAGCTATCTTCTGGTTTCAATTTCTCCGCGCGTTTCTTCCAACTCTTCTGAATACAACGATCCAAAACGCGGTACACTATTGATCCACGGTGCGCGGTCGGTGGTCCGTGTTTCACAGGGCAGAACAGACGCATTCAGCAAATGGGTCAACTCAATCTGGACGTGTTGCGGTTTGGACCTGTCGCGGTTTGATGCCGCTCCTTTGATAGCATTTACTGCAACAAAGGAGACTGACTATGGGACTGAAACGGACGGACGAATTCCGCCAAGA
>PDWI01010091.1_pt1 | contig 10642 bp, 19 predicted proteins | sample 1430891 | NCBI WGS metagenome assembly PDWI01 (sample SAMN01162508, study PRJNA174530) | Oral metagenome, whole genome shotgun sequencing project. | biome: Marine environment; feature: Marine mammal; material: Swab sample of the gingival sulcus; isolation source: swab sample of gingival sulcus... | reverse complement strand
ATAAGTATAATAATATTAGTGAATTAAAAGAGAATTTTCACTCTATTGATATTGAAAATAGTGCTGTTCTTATAAAGGCATCACGAGGAATGGCTTTGGAACAAATTTTAGATTTAATATAGGTCTGTCGTATAAGGTAATCATTATTTTACCCTTTTTAATACTTTGTAGCTGACAATCTATCTTCGCAAATAGATGAAATTTTCGTTATTCTTTGGCTTTTTTTTGAACTGCTCTCCTAAAACAATTCCCCTTTTCCCTCTCGGATTAAAGTAACCTCTCCATCGGAAAGGTCAATGACTGTAGAAGGAATATTGCCACCATAACCTCCATCAATAACTACATCTACGAGGTTTTGCCATTTTTCGAAAATGAGTTCAGGGTCAGTGGTGTATTCTATCAAATCGTCTTCGTCGTAAATGGAAGTTGATACAATTGGATTTCCTAATTTTTTAACCAGTTCTCTGATGATGTTGTTGTCAGGAATACGGATTCCAACTGTTTTACGTCCTTTGAACGACTTTGGTAATTTAGAATGAGCAGGTAGTACAAAAGTATAAGCACCTGGTAAAGCCTTTTTCAATATTTTGTAGGTAGCGGTATCTATTTGCTTTACGTAGTCAGACAAATTACTCAAATCAGAACAAACAAATGAGAAATTTGCCTTATTTAATTTAACACCTTTGATTTTAGCCACTTTTTCCATTGCTTTGGCGTTCGTAATATCACAACCAATACCGTAAACCGTATCCGTAGGATAAATAATAAGTCCGCCTTTTTGCAATACTTTTACGATTTTATCCAACTCTTTTTCAGATGGATTTTCATTGAATAATTTGATAAATTCAGCCATTGTTCTTTTGTTTTAAGATTCTATCAATCGGAAACCTTCGCCGTGAATATTTACAATTTCTAATTTTTCATCTTTTTTCAAGTATTTACGGAGTTTTGCGATGTAAACATCCATACTTCTTGAGGTGAAATAACTCTCTTCTCTCCATATTTTTGTCAAGGCCAATTCACGAGGCATTAGATCGTTTTTATGGGCGATTAACATTTTAAGCAATTTGCTTTCCTTTGGAGAAATTTTGATAGGAGTTTCATCCTTATACGTCAAATGACGCAATTTTGAATTGAACTTAAAATCACCAATCATAAATTCTGTAACTTCTTCTTCAGTACCTTTTTCAGAGTCTTTTCGCTGGATAATTGCCTTTATTTTATACAATAGAACTTCCGAATCAAAAGGCTTGTTTAAGTAGTCGTCAGCTCCAACTTGATACCCTTTTAAAACATCTTCTTTCAGAGTTTTAGCTGTCAGAAAAATGATAGGTACATCATCGTTGATAGCACGGATATCTTTTGCTAAAGAAAAGCCGTCTTTTCGTGGCATCATCACGTCTAATATACAAAGGTCAAAAGTGCTATTTTTGAACTCAATCAACCCGTCAATGCCATCTTTAGCCAACGTTACATCAAAGTCATTAAGCGTTAAATAATCTTTCAATACTAACCCAAAATTAGGGTCGTCTTCTACTAATAAAATGTGTTTATTTTCCATTATCTTTTAAATTTTAGGTAGTTTTACTACGAAAGTACTTCCAATATTCTTTTCACTTTCCACTTGTACGGTACCTTCGTGAATTGTTATTATCTTTTTAACGTAAGAAAGACCTAATCCGTGTCCTTTTACATTGTGAATATTTCCTTTTTCTTCTCTGTAAAACTTCTTGAAAATATTTCGTTGAACGGATTTGCTCATTCCAATACCTTTATCTTTTATGGTTACAGCAATATCCTTGCCAATTATTTCTGTATAAATATCTATTTCTGGTGCATCGTTAGAATACTTAATCGCATTGTCTAAAAGATTTGTAAAAGTATTTGTGAGATGAAATGAATTACCGTTGATTTCTGAAGATGAGGCGTTAAAATGCGTTTTGATATAACCGCCTCTATTTTTAGCAATGAGTTCTAAATGCGTAATAGCATCCATAATTATTTCGTGAACGTCAATAGGCTCTTTCTTTATTTCCAATTGATTTTTCTCCAATTTCGAAATGCGAAGTACATTTTCTACCTGTGTGTGCATTCGTTTGTTTTCATCACGAATCATCTCTGTATAACGCAACACTTTATCTTTATCATTGATAATTTTTGGGTTTTTGATAGCGTCTAAAGCCAAATTAATCGTTGCGATAGGAGTTTTAAATTCGTGCGTCATATTATTGATGAAATCAGTCTTAATTTCCGAAATCTGCTTTTGTCGTAGGATTTGGATAATCGTTGTAATGAATACGGCTAATATCAATAGAATGAATAATATAGATAATATAAACATCGTCATAATAGATGAAAAGATAAACTTCTTTTCGTTCGGAAAGGATACGAAAAGTTTATAATCACTGTTACCTTTAGCATCTACAAATAAAGGAACGGAATAATCGTTTTTATTTTTTGTGAAAAAATCACCTGATTTGATAGCGGTAATTCGATTGGCGTTGTAAACGCCGTATTTAAAATTAGTAGTAACGCCTCGTTTTCGGAAAGCCTTTTTTAATCGAGTGGAAAGTTCTCTGTTGCTAATTCGACGATTGACAGGGAGTTTACTTACATAAGCATCAAATTGACTTTCAAAATAGGCTTTTTCGGCTACATCAAAACGCCCTATTTTTACATAATGTTCCTCTGGTATAGGATTGAATTCAGACACAACATTACGTTCTTTTTTGAAGAAAACTTCTTCTTTGCTGAAGATTTCTTTGAACTTTATAGAGTCGTTGGTGAAAAAATCGGTAGGAATTCGATAGTTTTCTTCAATAACGCTTTGAGCAAATATAAATTTCTCGTTATTGACCGTGTCTATTTTTTCATAAATGAACTTTTTGATGTCTGCCTCTTTCCACTTTTTCCCTTTTTCGATAGAAGAGGAAATTTTTTCGTAAAAATTATTGAACTCACGGTTTTTGACGTCTTCGGACACTTTTGCTAAGGCGAATTTCACATCAGCAGTAAACCGTTCTTTATTGATTTTCATCGTGTTTTTAATCCAATAGACTTGCACGAAAATAATTCCCAATAAGGCGATACTCATTATAGCGATAATAGGAATAAAAAATTTATTTTTCATTATTGAATTAAATTTAACACGACTGCAATATAATGCTTAATTAGCATTTGACAAAAATAATTTTTTAACAGAATAGATGATGATATCTCAAAAAAATAGTGTATTTTAGTCCTCGTTTAACCATCATTATAAAAAGTTATGAAAAAGATAGGAATTTTAGCCTCAATTTTATTGTTTATCTCGTGTGTTTCGGCTCAAAAACGCCATTTTACAACGGTTGCAGATATCGAATCTTCTGCTGTGAAAAGTCAAGGACGTACAGGAACTTGTTGGAGTTTTTCTACATCGTCTTTTTTAGAATCAGAAGTGTATAAAAAGTCTGGAAAACACGTTGATATTTCAGAAATGTACACCGTTAGAAATACCTATCCTATCAAGGCTTGGAATTATGTGATGAGACAAGGGAAAACGCAGTTTAGTGAGGGAGGATTATCTCACGACGTGATTAATAGTATAAAAAAATATGGGCTTGTTCCAGAGAGTTTTTTCACTGGAGTAAAGGTTGCGGGGACTTACAATCATTCTAATATTGTTGCAAAACTAAAAAAGGTGTTAGATGCCTACGTCAAAAATGATAAAGATTCTGATTTTCCTAATTGGAAAAAGGAAGTAAGCACGATTTTAGACGAAGAAATAGGCGTTTGTCTAGAACAGTTTAACTACGAGGGAGTTACTTATACGCCAATGTCATTTTTGAAGTATTTGGATATAGAACCAACTGATTATATCAGTATTACTTCTTTTGCACATCAGCCTTATTTCACTTCGTTTATTTTGAATATCCCTGATAATTTTTCCAACGGAAGTTTTTACAATGTTCCTTTGGCGGATTTTGCCAAAATTGTAGATGAGGCACTTCAGAAAGGTTATACTTTGGCTTTGGATTGTGATGTTTCTGAAAAGACATTCTCAGCAAAATACGGTGTGGCTTTTGTTCCTAAAAATGAAGATGATAAAGAGAAAGGTTTAACGGAGTTAGTTCCAGAACAGATAATTACTCCAGAACTAAGACAGCGTGAATTTGAAAATTACAACACTACAGATGACCATTTGATGCACATCGTAGGAATGGTAAAAGACCAAAAAGGTAACGAATATTACAAGGTTAAAAATTCTTGGGGAGGAAATAGCAAACGTATTGGAAACAATGGATATATCTATATGAGTAAACCATTTTTTCAGTTAAAAGCAATCTCTGTTTTGTTAAATAAAAACGCTCTTTCTAAGGAAGTTAGAAATAAGTTGAAATTGTAATTCATTTGTTGTGAAAAGGTTTTGCGTCATACTGCTGAGTTTACTTGTGGGAAGTTACTGTTTTTCACAAGAAAAAATGAAATGGTGGAATCCATCGGATAGTAAAGAGCCTGTCATCTCTAATCAGAGATGGAGTAATGAATTAGAATCCATTTTTCATCGATTACCTTTAAGATCAAAAGAAAAGTTAAGAGAGCCTTTATGGAATTTATCTAAAAATTCAGCGGGATTAGCGATTAGATTTCGGTCTAATTCGCACCAAATTATCGTAAAATATAAAGTAAAAGGAAAATTATCTTTTCCGCATATGCCAGCGACTGGAGTGAGCGGTTTGGATTTGTATTACAAAACTTTAAACGGAAACTGGAAACGTACTTTTGATTATTACAAATTAGACACCGTTTGTGAATATAGGTTTATCATTAATAATGTTGCTGAGCAATACGATAAAAACGGTAGAGAGTACAAATTGTTGTTACCTCTTTATAACGAGGTTGAAAAAATGGAAATAGGTGTTGATGAAAATGCTTTTTTCACTCCAATTCCTCCGAGTCAAGAGAAACCAATTGTTGCTTATGGAACTTCCATTTGTCAAGGTGCTTGTGCGACACGTCCTGGAATGGCTTGGACGGCTATTTTAGAACGTCGGTTGAATTTACCACTTATTAATATTGGTTTTTCGGGAAATGGTAGGTTAGAAGATGCTGTTATTGATTTGTTAAATGAAATTGACGCGAAATTATACATTTTAGATTGTCTTCCGAACTTGTATCCTGAAAAAGATGATGCTTATCAATTAACCTTTAATGCAGTTAAAAAATTAAAAGAAAAACATCCGAATACGCCTATTATCCTAACTGCTCATATGGGATATATCAATGGTTTTACTAACAAAACGAGTTGTAACAGATATACAAAATTGAACAATGCGTTTTACAAAGCCTTTTACGATTTAAAAGCAAAAGGTTATACAAAACTATATCTATTAACGAAAGAAAATATCGGCTTGGGCATAGATTCTTACGTCGATAACACGCACCCCAATGACTATGGAATGATGCAGTATGCAGATGCTTATGAAAAATTGATTAGGAAAATTTTAGAATAAAAAAAACGCTAAACGACAACATAATGAGGTGTTTAGCGATTTTTTGTGCGGCTGAAGGGAGTCGAACCCCCACGCCTTGCGGCACTAGATCCTAAGTCTTAAATCTAATGCTTAAAATTAATTAAAAACTTTATTATCAATAAGTTGATTATTTTTAATGTATAGTAGTTTAGTGCGGTTTGTATGCGTTTTAGTAGATTGTTATTATCTTACCAAAGTATTATATCTCTTTTCATTATTTGGATAAATCTTTTTCAATGTTAAAAAATGAATTATAATAAACTTCTTTTGATTTATTGTTTTCGTGTAAAATTAATGAAGAATAATAGTTATCATCTTCTGTCTTTAATTCAATATCATATTTTAAGAAATTAGAACCATATTTTTGACTCCAAAAATTGAATAATCGTTTTCTTGCAAGTTGTTTCCTGTCGGAACCGTCAGTAGTAAAGGTAATTACCCTTTCTTCATCTTTACTGAAGAAATCAATTAAAATAGTTATTAAGGTATCCCTAACTCTTTTGTCAAATTTTGTTTTTTGTTCTGGCTCAAAACCAAAGTCGAATATTTTAGAATGCAATGTATCATCAAAAAAAGACCTTGAATTATCCGTAAACGAAACAACGTATTTTATATCTTCTTTATTGTAGAAAAACAAACCGCATTCGTCCCTATAAACCTTATAAGGGCATAAAGAATCTAACACCTTTTCCATCAAGCTCTTTTAAGTCTTTACCTTCTCTTATATGGTTGTTTATAGCCTTTTTAGTTTCTGCCATTGCAACAATCTTTTTTGCAATAATAGGGTGCATTCTGCTATTTATTTTTATCGTTTTCATACTGCAAATATACATAAAAATTATTTAACGCAATTTTACCCTTGCGTTTTTAGTAGGTTTTTTTATTGGTGGATAAACTCTGTACCGTTATCAATTGTCGCAAAATGTACTTATGTTAGGTTGTTTTTTGTTTCATTAAATAGCCTATTATACCAACTAAACTAACAGTAAGAATAGTAGCCGACTGTGTTGCAAAGCCTAAATAAAAACCATAGGCACATAACCCTAAAAATAAAAAAACAATAACTAAAGCAATAACTAATAAAAATCTCTCATTCGTGATATTTCCCTTTACTTCTTTCTCTTTGATATCATATTCTCTTGAGATGTGCTTATTTCTATCAGAGCGTTCTTGTTCAACTAACTTCATTAATCTGTCAGCTCCGTTAGGTATTATTTCATCGTACTTTTGTAAATCTTCATAATGAGGTAGAGGACCCTGATAGATACTAAACTCTTCTGCCTGAGTATTTCTAGTAGTTACTGTTCGTTTTTTTCCTTTTTTATGAGGCATAATCTGCAATTTTATTCTTTGCTCTTTGAAAATCTCCAGAAATACTTTGTAAATCTCCATAGAGATTTACAGCATCTGTTTCTGGACTTCCCAAAAAGGTCTTAGCCTTGTATTTTCGCTCTTTTCTCATAGAAAAGTAAGAAAATGTTATAATAGCTAATATAGTGCTTATAATTAAAAAAGCTACTTTTTCTATATCTTTCATAATGCAAATGTACATAAAAATTATTTAACGCAATTTTACCCTTGCGTTTTTGTAGGGTGGTTATTTTAAAAATATTTATTTTTAAACATTTGATGTAATACAGCTATTAAAATAATAAATACAACTGCCAAAGCAAGATAGAAACATATATTATATGCTAATTCATTTAGCACTTCTGATGGTTTAGTTATTAACTCCATAACTCTACTCATTTTATGTTTAATTTTTCTTCAATAGCAGATATTCTTTTCTCTAAATCAGATGAAAAGTAGTCGTCAATCATTTTTTGTGTAAATTTCATATCTGCAAAAGCAATAGAAACCGAATATCCTTTATGTTCGTCAAAATATGACTCATCTTGATTTGGTAAATGAAAATGTAAAAAACTGAAAATAGAACGAATTTTATATAGTTCCAAATTACCTTTATCAGTATATGGACTATTACTTTTGAAAAAATCACAAGCATAAATATAATTAGTGTCTCTGTCGTTCATTTTTTTATAAACCGCATTTAGTTCATCTAAACTAAATTTTGCATTATACTCTTCCATAATCCTATAATTGTTTTTTTTCTATTTGTTTTATAATGTGTTTATTCTTCAAATATCTCTCTAATGAAGGTTTAAATTTTTCATTTTCTTCATTGAGTATGTTTTTAATCATTCTAGTACAAGTTATAGAGTACCCTTTTTTCGTATCGTAGCTACTATTTTTTTGTTCAGTATTTGAATAATGGTATAGATATTCAAACATACTTTCTAACTTTTTTAGAGGAATAAACCTATTTGAATTACAGAAATTACTTGTAAACAAGTCATTTGCATAAATGTATTCATCCTTTTTTACTACATTAACAAAAACTTTTAGTACTTCCCTTAATTCCCCTAATTCAAACTCTTTTTCAAAGTCTTTCATAACCCTAAATCCTACTTATTCAATATCTCTAAATTATTCTCTCCAAAGACAAGTTTCAATACTTGGTCTTTTTTATATTTCATTTAAGAATTGTTGCAACCTAATACCTAATAGTGTTTTTACGACTTCATTTTCTTTATCAGAATTAAAAACCTTATAAATAATGTTTTTCTCTTTATCAACCACATAACTAAATTCCATTTCAGTCTCTTTCATCATCTCTTTTACTTTGTTAGTGTCGTCTTTTACTTTGTTACTATTGCAAATTTCAACGAGAAGTTGGCAACTATGATTTCTTGTATCAAGAATTGATACATCAGGAATTTTTCCATTATCGTGGTATTCGGGTAAAATTAAAACACTTTTGTTTCCCTGAAATTTAACAGATAATCTGTATGTAATAAAACTAATAATCTGTTGATGTCTAATGTCATTATTAGGACCTGTTAGTCCTCTATGTAATACCATAACTTTACTTATTTAAAATTTCTAAATCTTTTTTACCTATTAGTTGCCTTAACACTGCCTCTTTTTGCTTATTCTTTAATTCAATTTGAATTATAGCCTTAATCTCTTCGTTAGCGACAAATTCTTTCGCTGAATACAAAATTCTTTCGTTAAAATGTTCTTCTATTGACTCAATTTCCTCAAAAGTCCAATTTCTATTCTTAAACCTGTTTTGTGCAGTCCTAACATCTTTATTTATAATACCTGCAAAGTCTTTCTGGTTTAATTTGTTTCTTGTAAGTAACTCTAAAATATGGTTTGCAATCTTATTTCTCATACCTATAAATATATAAAATTATTATTTTGATTATCAATTATTTAACGACTTTTTAATTCGTTTTACGAAAAAAAACTTCGTCAAAACTTTGTTTAACGAAAATATTTTTCGTTAATTTGCATTAACAAAACGCATTCACAAATGTAAATGCAAAATAGATACCACTATGTTAAAGAGAGAAGTTTTACAAAAATTAAAGGAAGACAATGTCTTTCTTACCAAAGTATCGGCAGAGTTAGGAAAGTCCTATTCTACGGTTAGGAGTTGGGTATATCGTGAGAGTAGCAAACTTACAGAAATTGCGTTTTTGCAAGTTCTTGCAAAGTTGCTTAATAAAAATGTTGATGAATTAATAAAATAGTATAGTTATGAAATTTACAAAAGAAAAAATAGCAGAAATAAATACATTTCAAATTGCTGAAAAAATCCAACGCATAACAGAAAAGAGTTTTAAAGAAAAGGAAGAAAGTGCTTTGAATATTGATTTGGTAAATTATAACAAATCAAAAATGTTAGCCGACAAATTAAAATTTTATGATAGGGTTCTTTATTCTAAAAAAGAAGTTGATTTTGGTTCTATAACTTCCTTACTCCATTATGATGAAGAATATGGAATCTGTAATATAGGTAGACAATTAGAAAAGAATTTCAATTTTTTAATATCAGATATTGCTGTTGGTTGGGCTATTGCTGAAAAAGGAGTTTGTCCAAGTAGTCTAAATTATAGTTTTTCAACTGAAAAAGCACCTGTTGAATTTCTTAATTCTGAAATATACCTCAAGCAAAATGGAGTTAATGTATTCAATTTAGATATGATGCATAGTATTTTTAATGGAAATAAAATTTATCAATCATTATCAAATTTAGCACTAATTCAAGAATTAAATATTTTCAATTTAGAGTTTCGTATGCCTAAAATTAAAACCCCAACCATTTCAGAAGGGAAAAGTCTTTATGTGGCAGTATTTATGAAAGGAATTGAGGTTACTCCTAAAATTGAAAGAGACTGCCGTTAACTAATGAATTAATAAAATAGTAGGGTTATGGAAAATGAAATGATAGAAAAATTCAATGATTTGATTAAGGAAAGTGTAGAACATATAAATAAAATAATAATTGATATAAATTTTATTCTCGCTGTTCAAATACTGGTACTTATTTTATTTATGGTTTTTGTCCTTCTCGTTGTTTAATATTAATAAAGTAGTAGGGTTATGAATATACACAAATTAGTAAATAAAACCACATACGGAACATTGCGAAAAGCAGACTTTTCGCATCACGAGTATAAAACACTCAAACATCAAGGAGCGATAAAAATAATAGAAAAAACTGATGAAAGAGAGGGTCGGTTTAGATTAATCCATATAGAATTACAACCCTCCTTTTTCGAAATTATTCATCGAGACAGATTCCTTGCGTTAAAGAATGTGTTACAATTTCAGAAGACAAAATCTGAAACTCATTAATTTCAGCAAAAGCGTAGAAACTTGTTTTTATTTTTTCAAATAATTCAGTTTCAGTGTTTAAATAAACATCAAACGCTTTTTTGTTTTCATCAGAAGAAGGAATGTTTTTGTATTGCTCTGAAAAAAGAGAACAAAAATTATAAACTAAAGTTTCTTCTTCTTCGGTAAAAATATCCGTTTCGATTGTGAATTTTTCAAATGTAGCAGTCATAATAAATGGGTTTAAAAAAATGAGAAACAAAAATAATAAAAGTTCATTAAAAATAAAAAGCACCGCAAAGGTGCGATGCTTTAAAGTTTGGGTTTAGTTAAACGCTTTAAGCGTCAAACCGATTGCCAAGCCAATAACAAATGCAGTAATGACCTTGTCCCCTACAATTGTTAGGTTTTGGCAATCTTGCCCATTGCAATTAGATATACTA